>Ga0070675_100000066_pt1 | contig 62507 bp, 53 predicted proteins | sample KBSM43metaG_FD_65343 | JGI IMG/M metagenome (GOLD analysis project Ga0070675, IMG submission 65343) | Miscanthus rhizosphere microbial communities from Kellogg Biological Station, Michigan, USA - KBS M4-3 metaG | ecosystem: Host-associated > Plants > Roots > Rhizosphere > Soil ... | reverse complement strand
AGCCAGATCTATTCGAACAGGCTCACAGTTCTCGGCCGCAGTGTCGGCAATGTGTATTCGGTAAATACACTCGGTGCGATTGCCGGATCGCTTGCGGCGGGATTTGTATTGCTTCCCCTGCTCGGTACAGAACGTACCATTCTTGTTGGACTGTTCGTGAACTCCGCGATAGCGGCCCTCATTCTTTCCGCGCCCAAAGCGCTCGTGCGCCCGAATCTCGCAAGGTGGGTCGCGCTGGCGCTGCTGGTAGTCGCGACACTGTCGATGCGTGGCGGAGTCTTCTGGTCCAAGGCCTTTCTCGACCGGGGCATTCTCGTCTACGCCCGGTCGTTTGATGCGCGTCCCGAACTCACGATCGGTGAGAATTATCAGGACACAGACGTGGTCTATTTCAAGGATGGGAGCAACGCCACGATCTCCGTCCGTAAAGGTGAGGACTACGTTGGGCTTCGTACCAACGGCAAGGTGGATGCTTCAAACAAGGCCGACATGATCACACAGCTGATGATCGGCTACCTGCCTATGCTCTATCACCCGACACCGCGCTCCACCATGATTATCGGGTACGGTGGAGGCATCACCGTCGGCGCCGCAACGGCCTTCAAGGAAGTCGAGGAGATCGACTGTCTGGAGATCGAGAAAGCCGTAATCGGAGCTGGGCCGCAATTCGCCGAGTTCAACAGAAAGAGCTACCAGAGCCCGAAGGTTCACATCATGTATAACGACGCGCGCAATTACATGAATGTGACGCGCAAGCAATACGATGTGATCATCTCGGAGCCCTCAAATCCCTGGATCGCGGGTGTTGCGAGTCTCTTCACTTCGGAGTTTTACGACAGGGCCGCCCAGGTTCTCAAGCCGGACGGCGTTTTTGCGCAGTGGATTCAGCTTTATGAACTCGATCCTGCGGACCTGCGCATGATTCTTCGAGAGTTTCAGGAGAAGTTTCCCAACGTCTCTGTCTGGGTTTTCTCGGGAGATCTCGTTGTTATCGGCACGCGGCAGCCCCAACAGTTCAATCTGGACCGATGGGTTCAGCTCGCGGCGACTGACCCACAACTGCCTCTGGAAATGCGCCACTACTTTAAGGTTCCCCGTCCCGAGGGAATCCTTGCGTATTACGTGATGGGAAGTGACAGTGTGCGCAAGTTCTCGGCGAACGCGGGGCACAACAGCGATGATCTTCCGCTTCTCGAATTCCATGCGCCGCGGCAGCTCTTTCGCGAAACACGCGCCCTCAATGTCACCCTGCTCTATGAAAACAAGGATGGTTTAATTCCCGAAGGCACGGAATTGGCAAACCCGGAACGCGCTTACAGCAGCATGATTGAGCCCTTTTTGGACATGGAGCGCCGAAACCTTGCGAATCAGGCACTGGGTGTGCTGGGCCAGACTCCGAGGTCCGATGATGCTTCTCTGCACCTTGCGATCGGTCAGATCGCTTACCAGGGTGGTAACCTTGCGAAGTCCGAAACGGAGCTCGTCACTGCCGCAGACAGCGCCAAACCTGGAAATCCGTTGATCGCCTCCATCGAAGAAATGCGAGGTCTTACTCGCGAGAAGTACGGGGATGCCGACGGCGCCATCGAGCACTACAAGGCATCCGTGGCTGTTGAGCCCGACCGCGAGCTGCCATTGAAAAGGCTTGCCGAGCTCTACGGTATGAGGAAGGATTATGTGAATGGGGCAATCTGGATGGAGCGGTATATAGCGACAAAACCTCTTGCGCTCGGTCACCAATACGGAACCTTGGGTGACTACTACTTCGCTGCGGAGAATGTTCCCGGGGCTCTCCACGCGCTGGAGAAGGGACTGGAGATCGATGCGTATACATTCTGGGCACGCTATCGATTGGCCCAGCTGTATGAAGAACGGAAGGAGAACAAGGAAGCAACCCGTCAGTATGAGACGGCCCTCAAATATGGATTCGATCGCGAGCCCGAACTCTATTCACGCCTTGCCAAACTCTATCAGGCCGAGGGCCGCACCTCTGATGCGATCAGACTCCTAAAGACCGGTATGCGAATATTCCCGACCAATTCGAGCCTGTATCGTCTATACGGTGAGATCGGCCGAGGGGAATGACTACTTGATTCCAACCCATTTCGTTAAACGCGTTCAGGGAATTCGCAAGCTGATGACGCTTTCGTCCGCAGCTTTGCTGGGTGCGGCTCTTCTGACCGCGGTGCCGTCGCAGCAAACTTTGCGTGTTGATGTCCAACTCGTTAACGTCGTTCCCACGGTTCAGGACGCCGCAGGGCGATTTGTGACGGATTTGAAAGAAGGCGATTTCAAGATCTATGAAGACGGCATCGAACAAACGATTGCTGTCTTCGAGACAGAAGACGTTGGATCGGCAATCGGTGTGTTGCTCGATACCAGCGGCAGCGTGCCGGACATTCTGCCGTTGATGAAGTCCGGTGTCCTGGATTTTGCGGATCATACGAAGAGCTTCGCGGAGCTTTTCGTTATGACTTTCGGAACGCGAGTTCGCACTATTCACGATGTCGGGGAGCCGCTGCCGCAGCTCCAGACCAGCTTGAAGGCCCTGAGTGCGCAGGGGACTTCGGTACTTTTTGATGCCCTTGTTGAGGGTTTGAAAAAGGTGGCGCAACGAGAGCCTCAGCGAAAGGCCCTTCTGATATTTACTGACGGTAACGACAACGGGAGCAAGGCAGGCTTCCGGGACGTGCTGCTCGAGGCGCAGAAGGCAGGCGCGCTGCTGTACTTTCTTCCCATCGGCTCGCGTGTGCTGATCGATGAACACACGATTGACTCCCTCGCAAAGGAAACAGGCGGGCGTGTCACCTATCTTCGCAAGGGCGATCCGATCCGGCCGGCGATGGAAAGCATCCGTCAGGAACTTGCACGCCAGTACTACATCGCTTATTACGCGTCCCGAAAGCCCGGCTTTCACTCCATTCGCGTCGCAGTCCCCGGACGCGACGTCAAAATACGCGCAAAGACCGGCTATTACAGCTCGTAGGCGGGCGGGGTAGAAATTCCCGCCGATTCTGTTCGATTGTTGTGCGATGACGATTCAACTTGCAACAATGGGGATGACTCCGGCAGGACAGAAGCGGATTAATCATGTTCAAGTTGAATTGTCATCGTAGAGCAGTAAATCTCACATTCACAATCGGTATATTGGTTCCCTTACAGCTCGTGAAGGACCTCTTCTGTCCGAGACACGGTTGATAAAGATGTTCAAACCGTGTCTTGATGATGCGGGTTTCGAGGAGGGAACTGATGGTTGAGTTGCGGTTTCGTATTCGGAACACGGTTTTTGTACCGCACCAAGGTGTGCGCCGATCCACGATACGTCCGTTGGCTTTGCTATGCCCGTCTGTAGAAGAAGCTGCGCTGCTCGGCGAGGTCGATGACGTTGGCCGTCTTGTTCCCCGAAAAGGTGTTTTTTTCATGTCGGCGCAGCGCACAGGCCCTGTCATCGAGGGGTTTGAGGACTGCGCTCTCGGCGAGTTTGTCAAAGCTCAGCTCGAGGCTCTCTCGCAGAACGGCGAGCCTCCCGCGCGGTGCGAAGTCCACGGCCTCGACCCTTTCCTGGAGTTTGCCGAGCCCGAAGAGACCGAGCGGTTGCGCGATCTCATTAGCGTGTGCGAGTTTCGCGTGAATGAATTCACGCCGGAGTCGGCTGTGCGCTTCCTGAAGGAAAGCGGTTTCTTTGATGAGTACATCATCGTGGGTGTCAAGCGCGGCAGCGGGTGGCGCCGTTCGCGCTGTATCACCACCTTCGAAGGACGTCCTGGAGATGCGGCCACAATTCTTGGACACCTGGCGGAGTACTTCGGAAAAGAGACGCAGGATGACAAACCCCACGATGACCGTAAAGCCTGATCTGGACCGTTTGAACCTGGAGAAGCTCGAAAGAACCTGCCCTAACTGCGGCGCGCAACTGGAAGAGCACAAATGTGAGCTGAAGTGCCCAGTCTGCGCCTATTTTAAATCCTGCAGCGATTATTAGTTGAACGAGGTAGCGCCCACAGCGGAGGGACGCAAGAAGAACCCAGGTGTGGAGCGCGAAGCGCAACACACCTGGGACGCCGTTTCAGGCTTGGTGCTTCTATTTTGTGGGTGGCGGTGTGGGTTCGCTCGATCCCGCGAACAGGCGCTTTCCTGTGCTGGCCATAACTATAGATCGCGCGTTCAGAAGCTTGCTGCCGTCTTTCGCCAGACTTCCCGTGACCGTTACCACGTCGTCGACTTTCATGGAATCGCGCGTCCAGCCCAGGCGCATGAGGCTATTCGGGCTGTTGAGTTCGGCGGCCCAGTTTGACACTTCATTGGTCTTTTCGTCTTTCACATCGATGTAAAAAAACGCGTGCGGATTGGTCCATTCGAGCTTCGTGACCTTGCCGGTCAAGGTGACAGGTTTTGCGCTGTCGAATTCTGCCGCGAAGGAGTGATGAGCGGAAGCCGGAACCGAAGATACCGCCAATGCAAAGGCGGCAACGCAGCATAAAAATCCCAGGTGGCGCATAGGAGTCCCTCCAAATTAGGTGATCCTAACGGTAATTGTTTTCCGCAGAGGAGTCAAACAACTCCTTTCTTTGATTACTTTGACCTGCGGTTTAGAATCCGTGTGCTAAGGAGTGAGTCATGACGAATACTCTGGGAGCAGCCGTTCGCGTCATTGTGACAGGAATTCTGATCGTTTGGGGCGGGACAGGGATCGCACGGGCCCAGTGGGATCCCTACCCGTGGAAAAACATGCCGCGCACGGCGGACGGCAACGTGGACCTTAACGCGCCTCCGCGTAGAGGTTCTGATGGGAAGCCGGATCTTTCCGGATTCTGGATGCCTCGAGAATCCGTGAAGTACTTGCTCAACCTGGCGTCCGACATGAAGCCCGCCGAGATTCCGTTCCAGCCCTGGGCTGAGCAGCTTTACAAAGAGCGAATCGATAACAATGGAAAAGATCATCCGGGAGTGCGGTGCCTGCCGTCGGGGATACCCGAGAAGAACAATATTCCTGATGGCCTGAAGGTGGTGCAGACGCCGGATCTTCTCGTGTTTCTTTACGAGTCTCGAACGATCTATCGCCAGGTGTTTCTGGATGGCCGGCCGTTGCCTAAGAATGCCCAACCCACGTGGATGGGTTACTCGGTTGGAAAGTGGGAAGGCGATACCCTCGTCATCGAAACGATTGGCCAGAACGGCAAGACGTGGCTGGACATGCGCGGGCTGCCTGGGACCGAGTCGCTCCGGGTCATCGAACGCTACTCTCGCCCCAACATCGGAGTAATGAACATCGACGTCACGATAGACGATCCCAAAGCCTATACCAAGCCGTGGAACGTCAGACTGACCTGGCGATTGGTGCCCGATACCGACCTTATCGAAAGCATCTGCGAAGAAAATAACAGAGACCCTTCCCACATGGTGGGTAAATAAGATCTACTTCAGCGCATCCGCAAGTTGGGAATGTTTGAGTCGTTGAGCCTGCTGCAGCGGCGTCCGGCCTTCCAAATTGCGGATTCTTCTGTCTGCGCCTGCCTTGAGGAGTTCCTGAAGCGCCTCCGTGTTTCCGTGATCCAGGGTGGCTGCGTACATCAGCGGCGTGAAGCCGGATTCGTCCGTGTCGTTGAGTGAAACATGAGCCTCGGCGAGCACAGGAATAACCGACGCTCGATTGGCGATCGTTGCCCAGTGAAGGAGATTGATTCCCGAGCGTTCATGAATGCTTGCATCCGCACCGGCTGTGATTAGCGCGCGAACGGTGTCGGCATTGCCGAACGTCACTGCCTCTGACAGGGCGTCTGCAGTGGGGTCTGCGCCGCGAGCGAGAAGTTGTCGAGCGTTTTCGAGATCTCCTGTCATGGACGTAAAAGCAAGGGGAGAATGGCGCGCGCGCAGACCTTTTGGAGGCTGCACGTCGGCCCCTGCATCGAGCAAAAGCTGGATTGCAGCAGCGGTTCCGCGAAAAGTGCTGGCCACCGTGAGGGCATCGACACCCGAGTTGGATCGGTTTTTCACGTCGGCTCCCTGAGTGAGGAGCAGCCGAACTTTTTCTGCATCATGAGCGGCCATCATGAGCAGCGTTGTTCCGCCTGGCGTCTTACTGTTGGCGCTCAGTCCGGAGCCTAGCAGCGATCCAAGTTCAAGCGCCGAACCAAACAGGGCCGGGCGAACCCAGGACGGAGCATCAGTAGGCGCGATAGCGGCAGGTTGAAGTGAATCGATCGCTGGGGGAGGGATTGCGGAGAGCAATGCCATCACGGCCCAGCACGTTCCTGCATACGAGATGAATTCGTCCTTCTGATAGGGAAAGCCGGTCGAAAAGTACATGGGGCTTACTTCCGCCGGGGAGAGCATGCGCGTGCGGACGCGCCACGTCCCATCCTTTGCTTGCGTGGAAAGCAGGAATTTCTGTCCCTTCTGCCATACAGAATCTGAAGACGAAACGCCGGCTTCGCTGAGGGCAAAAAGCGCTTCCCCAGTGGAGTAGGCATCTGCTTCGTAGCCCTTCAGTTGTGACCATCCACCGTTAGGATTCTGCAGTCCGGCGAGGTCCGGCGTTGCCTTGAGAACATCTTCTTTCCGCGCTCCCGCCCAGACCAATCCCATAACCCGATACGCCGCATCCTCTGTCGATTCCGGATGCGTTGCAAGCAGCCACTGATGAGCTCGCTCGACTGCAGCGTCGCGTTCTGCCGAGAGTTCAGAGGGCATGTACCAGCGGATCGAACGCACGGCCGTCGCCGTGGCGGCAAAGAGACTGCTGGAATGGGGTGGACGAAAATCGGATGTCGTCCAGTGCCCATCCCGCTGCCAGCGTGTTATTCGCGCCGCGTGAACAGCCGTCGGAAGATCGAGTGGCAGGCCTGCTGCATGCGCTGCCATCAGAAGGAGACTGTCATTCGGCGTCGGATCGGAGAGATTTGTGGCCTGAACCGCTTCGTCCAGAGCCTGAGGCGCACGCAAGACGCGAAATGTTTTCTCTTCGACTACGCTGAGAGTCTTCGAGTCGATCCGAAAGCCGCGTTCACCTGCGAGGCGCAGCGTCAGGATGGAAAGCCCATTGTGATGGCAGGAGAAGCAGGATCGCTGCGAAGAAAATTCGGCTGCGGACTTCTGGAGGAGCGGTAGCGCTCGCGTGATGGCCGCGCGAGTCGCGGAGTCCGATTGTGGCCTGAAGGACTCGGCGAGGCACAGCATCAGAATTGCCGCTAACACGAAAGAACGTTTCACCGTTGGAGATCATAGCGCGGGATGGAGATCGGGGCCAGGTACGCTGTTTCCCTATTCACAAAGCTCCCGATACTCTAAAACGAAAGTAGGGAAACAGCGCGTATGACGTGCCTGGCCCCCGATCTTCACGGCCTGCCGGCTTGAATGACCCGCCGCAGCATGAGGGCGAAGGGATAGTTTGGATCGACGTTCAGGGCATTCTCCAGACTTTGAAGAGCCTCTTCCTTCTTGCCTTGTTCGAATAGTGCGGCAGCCGAAAGATACTGGCGGTTCAACGCCAGAGCACGATCTCGCTGCCCCCAGGAACTTCCCACCGCATTTCCGGACGGCCGGTGTTCTTCCAGAAACTTTCGAAGCAGCGATAATGCCGAGGCGCTCATCGAGGGGGAATTCACGGCATCCAGCACCTTGTCCTCCAGTTCGGGATCCCGACAGCTGTGAAGGGTTTCCATCAGCGCCGCAAGATCTTCGAAGTGTGCACGAGTGTCGCCATGTGCGCGCAATTCCTCCAGGACGAGATCCGCCGTCGTCAATTCGTCCACTTCGACGAAGAGCTGAAACCACCGTAGGGGAATGTCTTCGTGAGGATGCTCTCGAAGCGAATAGATCATGTAGTGGCGTGGGAGCGGCCAAGACGCTTTTAGGGCCGCGAACGCCCGTGTTTCGAGATCCTCATCGAGGAGAGGCTCTGAGACGGCATGCGCCAGCACGCGGGCGCTCACCGGGGAACTGATCGAGCAAAGAGTGTCGAGGGCTGTCTCTGCAGCCTCACGGTTTCCGGTCGATTCGAACAGGAGGTCTGCGGCGGTCGTGACCTTCTCGTCGGTCGCACTTTCTTCCAGGTTTTCAAGTCTCCAGACTAAGTATCCCGTGTAGTTCCGCACCAGCACGGCAACATTACAGAGGTCTGCCTCGAGGTCCTCCAGTGCATGAACAACACGCATGGCGACGAGGTATGCCCCGCCTTTCAATTCGGCGGAGCGCAATATTCCGGCAAGGCGCGCTCGGATTTCAAGACTGCCCTGGATGTGAGCGCGAATACCCTCGTCGATCAGATTGCGGAATTCGGCGTCGTCAAACGAGGCACGGTCCTCTTCAATCAGGCGGTGCATCTCATAGAGGACAAAGTCTTCCGGGGGAATGTTGTAATCGGCACCGGCGAGCAATGCAGCAGTCTGTTCTACGCCCTCGACGATCCCGGAGGATTTTCTGGGTTGAGGCATGGTTCCCGTCACGCCCGCCGAAAACGAATTTCCGCTCGCAGCGGATCGATTTCGTCGATTGTGACCTGAACGGTGTTGCCCGGTTCTGCCGTTCCCGGGTCCGGCAGGCGTCCGCGCAGGGAATAATCGTCGAGTTCCACGGTTCCTTTCCTGTCGAGAACGGTTGCATTTAAAGCCGCGCCTATTTTCTCACGGGCGAGATATTTGAGTAGCCAGTACGTCGTGGATCGCTCTTCGAGCAATCGAATCTCCAACTCGGCACCTTCCGCGGCGGCAAGCACCTGCAGCAATTCTTCGCGCGTGTGCGGGATGGGGTTACTCTGCAGCAATGCGGTGAACTGGCGTTGCGTCACGAGGTCGGAATATCGGCGGATTGGCGAGGAAACCTGGGTATACGCCGAGAGTCCGAGCCCCGAGTGCAAGCCTGGTGTCAGCGACAACCGCGAGCGCTTGAAGGTGCGGCGCAATTTTTCGAAAGCGAGTACATCGGGAAGCGTCGTGTCCGCGGGAATCGGTTCGCGCGGCTCCTGTGTCCGAAAGATTACAGGCAGCGTGTTCGTCGCAGCGAAATCGGCACCCAGCCGGTTAAGCAGGACCATCATTTCGCTGACGAGAACCCGCGAGGCAGAGTTGCCATCAACGGAACTAATGCGAATGTCGTCTCCTGATTCCGTTTGTTGTACTCGGACTTTGATTTCCCGCCGCCGGAAGTTAATTGCGCCGTGAGACTCTCGTTCTTCACGCAGACGCAGAGCGATTCGATACAGAGCTGTCAGGCCTCTATCCGCCGCGTCAATACGATCATCGACCTCGCCATAAGTCAGGCGCTCGCGAACATGGATCGAGCTAAGAACAATACGATGCTCCAGCCGGTTGAAGTTCGCATCGAATCGCACTTCCACGGTGAACGCCGGCCGGTCTACGGTCTCCTTGAGGCTGGCCAGGTCGGTCGATAGTCGTTCCGGCAACATTCGCACAGCCCGGGTCGGGAGGTAGATCGTGGAAGCCCGCTTCAACGCTTCTATATCCAGGACGTCACCTCGTGAAACGAATGATGAAACGTCGGCGATGTGGATCCCGACAACGTATTGGTTTTCTTCTTCCCGAATCGTCAGAGCATCGTCCACTTCGAGCGTGTCCTCATCATCAATGCTTATGGCTGGAAGATCCCGAAAGTCGGCGCGTTGACTTGTGTGGACTGGCGGGGGCAGCAGCGCAGCAGCCTCAATTTGCGCGGGACCGAAGGATTCCTCAATGCCTGCGATCACAAGAAATCGATCGGCATTGAGGGGCAAACGTCCTGCGCGAGCCAGAATGTCGTATGCCGCATCCCGCGCGTGAGCGGGTCCGGCGATCTGTTCCAGGATCCCTTCTACGTCATCTCCCGTCCGGTAGCGCATCCAGGATTGAATGCGGTCGATCACTGGAGCCAATTCCGGGCCGATCTCCCCGCGCTCGCGAACCAGCCGTTTTATCGCTTCTGTCAGTCGATCCCGTTGCTCCTCGTGAAAGCGTTGCCGCGTTCGACGTGTCTGCTCGGTGGCGACCTGGTCCGCCGTCTTCGGCACGAAGTGAAGGCCATTGCGCTTGAAGTACACGCTATCCTGAGAGAGCGCGTGAAAAACGGCCGAGGTTGCTTCCGGTGTCGACTCAGAGAAAAACAGCTCGGCGAGTTCAAGCGGCTGAAATTCGCGGCCGCTGCTCCCGATGGATTCCCATAACAGTGCGATATCCACTTCGGATTGCCGGGCCTGCACCCTTTCGAGAATCGTTTTCGCGGTCTTCGGGAAGTCGTTCTCCCGAACTGAACAATGGACGATGACCACGCGGTCTCCATTTACGCTAAGGTGACGGCCGCGCGGATCGATGACCTGAAGGCGATCGCGCTCCTGTTTTCGAACGAAGCCCGGCTTCAACTGATCGGCTTCGAGGAATTCAATGATCTGACCTTCAAGGAACATGAGAAGATTTCTTTTTTCTGACCGAGATTAGATTATGTCAAACCCTCAGCTGAGCCCGCTAATGGGTTCCCGGCTTCGAGTAGAAAACAAATCTCAGCTTGACGAGTTCCTGGCTCGTGACGATGCGCCGCGGCTCGTTAAAGCGGCGTCGTTTGAAGAGGTATTTTTCGCCGTCATGGCCGTGGGCCTCGCCGACAGCCTGGATCTGCTTCCGATGGTTACCGGGCGCCAGGTCCGCGGCTTCATTGACCTTGATTGCTGGCGAAAGGATCAGTTCGTTCGAAAGCCGTTTATGGAGTGGATCGCGGCTTTTATTCAGTCCGGGCCCGAAGATACAGCCAAAGCTCTCAGCGGCATCGACGAATATGTCATGGCGCTCTTTTTGAAGGACATCGTCCACGTCTACGAAGTCGATCGCGACGATCCGCCGGAAACTACGCAAATGATCCTGACTCCCGACAGTCGTTTTGGTGTAGAGCCTGCAGAAATGGGGGAGGCCACGACGATTGGCATGCTTATCCTGGATGCGCTGTTCAAATACAACCCGCATCTCGGCACACAAATTCTGACGCTCGTGCGTTACACCACCAGACTCGAACTGGAGGAGACGGCCTATGACAACAAGATACGCCGCCTCGAAGTCCACGGTTTCGTGGACTATTACGAAGCGATGTCCATCTATTCCAGTCCAAACGCGAACGACACCGTGGCAAAGGGCGACGTCGTCGTTGAAGCTATACCCGGTGAAGAAACGCTGGGACATTTGCCGATGGTTTTTGCGGATTCGCTTTCGAGCGGCAGCTTCCTTGTCAAAGCTCTCGAGTCGGTTTCAGATCCCGAAGAATCTCAACGTATCGCAACCGAGCTGACCGCTCTGGGTAACCGGATTCTCTCTGCGAATCTTGTCAATCTGGGTGAACTTGAAGGGCTTCGTCCGTCGCTTGAGGAGATGCGCGACACGTTGACAATCGGTTTAGAGTACCTGACGGGTGGGCAACTCGAACGAGCCGCAGATACCCTTCGCAAAAGTTACGTGCACGGAATCTTCAAGGTCGGCTTTGGCCAGATTGCGAAACTTCGAGGTCAGGCGGACGTCCTTGCCGGCATCCAAGGTTTTCGGCTCGAGATGCTGGACCCTTCAGACAGGGAGTTCATTGAAGCTCTGAGGCGATTCAAGCCGTTGATGATTGAAGAAGGACAATATCGCCGTTTCCGTTCCATGGCAGACATTGACGCAGCCCAAAAGCGGCTTCAATCCCTCACCTCCATGGTTCGAACCTTCCTGCCGCAGTTTCCATCGATGCCCACCACCTTTGCTCGCGCCTTTAATACTGCGACGATTCGTGCCGCGCTTTATGGGCGGTTTGAGATTGTGCCGCTGAGTCCTGTCGAGTTGCGCGATCTCGAAGCCTGGCTGGCGAAGGGATACCATCTTCCATCCATCGAAGTTCCTCCGGAGTTTGCGCCGTTTGCCGAGAAGTGGTGGGGTGAGCTCAAGGCAGAACTCGAGCCGCTCGTGGGAAAGAAGATCGACGCGCGGTTCGTGCAGGTCATCCTCGTGAAGTTATGAAAACCGTTATTCTCGCTGGCGGTTCCGGAGGGCTCGGCAGCACCGTTGCGCGTCGTGTCGCGGCCAGCGGCTACAAACCTGTGATCGGATATTTCCGCAATCACGATCGCGCTTCAGCACTGGCCTCTGAGTTGAAGGCGTCTTCAGTGGCAGGCGATATCGCAGAGGATGCCGTTCGCGAGCACCTCATTGACGCGGCACGCGCTGCGGGCGAGCTGTACGGCCTGGTGGTTCTTTCCGGAGATCCTGCGCGAGTACCGATCGAGAAGGCTTCAATGGAAGACCTGATCGCATCGATGCGCGTGAATTTTGGCGGGCCGGTGCTTCTTGCTCGCGATTTTGCCGCAGCACTCGGGGAGATGGATGGAAGCATCGTGCTGACGTCGACCATGCAGGGAGTCGGTGTTTTTGCCGGCAGCACGGTCTACGCAGCTCCCAAAGCAGCATTGGTGCATACGGCAAAGATTCTGGCGAAACAGTGGAATGCCCGAGTGAATGTCGTGGCGCCGGGAGTCAACGATGCGGGTATGGCCCAGCAGAGTGTTCAAAGCGGAAAGTATGATTCCTTCCTCGAGCGCAAGATTGTGCCACGATTCGGAAAGCCCGAGGATGTGGCGCGTGCGATTCTGTTTCTGCTAGAACCTGACAACTACATCACGGGGCAAGTGTTGACGGTTGACGGTGGTCTCAGCCTGAAGATGTAGGGAAAATCGGGGCCTGGCCACCCGGTTCCTATTTTCTTGTCGCCAAAATCGTCCGTGACTTCAAAACTTCTGTAGTCAAAGAAAATAGGAACCGGGTGGCCAGGCCCCGATTTTTGGATTTTTGAGTCTAGAACGAGAGTTTGGCGCCTAGCTGAACCTGCCGCGAATCGATGACGGGAGTCAGCGTCTGCAGTCCAAACGTGCTCGCGTTGGTCATGTTGGAATCGGGATTCGCGAAATTATGGTGATTGAAGGCGTTGATGAAGTCCCCGCGAACCTGCAGCTGCATTTCCTTCGGCAGCGTGAATCGCTTCATCACACTCAGGTTCGTGTTAGCCAAACCCGGTCCACGGAAAGTATTTCTGCCGAGGTTTCCTCCAAACTCCATTGAGTTGCGGAGATACGTTACTGCGCCATTGGCGGGGTTGGTAACGTGTGGTGCGTCGACAATGCCTGTCCCATCCAACGGGATCCTGAATGTCCGGAGATTGCCTGTATCGGCATCCTGGATCAGGATGCCATTCGGATTGTAGTTAGGCCGACCTGCCGCCGATGCGTTGCTCAGGCCGTTGCCGATGACATCCGTGCCAACACGGATCGTGAACGGCTGCCCTGATTGCAATTCGGTGAAACCGCTGACCTGCCATCCGGACAGCGCATGGCGAAGGAATGCGTTCGACGAAACGGTGAAGCCGGGAATTCGGTATGCGTACTGGGCGGAGAACCGATGCGGGCGGTCGAGCACGGATCGGGCCCATTCGTTGTGCCGATCACGATAATCCTGAGGATTCAGCGGGCTTGAGCCGGTCAGAAGCGTATCGCTGATCAGAAGGTCGTCGCTGTCGCTAAGATTCGCGCTCCACGTATAGTTGACGCCGAACTGCAGGCCGCTGGAAAACTTCTTCTCGAGACGAATGTATCCGGCGTGGTATTCCGCTTGTCCAGTGGCTTCCAACAGAACGCGACTACCAAATCGAGGATCCTGCCGTCCCGAGTCTGTGGCCGTGACCGGTCCTAGGGGAGAAATTGGGAATCCTGCAGGCTCCTGGCAACTGGACAGCGTTGCGTACGTACAAGTCGCGCGAACAAACGCCGCTTTGGCGGGATCCAGGACTCCAGGATTCGCCTGGCTTTGTCGCAACAGATGGTACGAACGGTTGCCTATATATCCGAGTTCAAGGATGAGATTTGGGTTCAGCTGTCGCTGTACAGACAAACTCCAGTAGTTCGAGGTCGGCCGCTGTGTATCGCTGGGCAGATTCGCGAAAAGAAGCATTGGATTAAGAACCGGCGGGGTCGTTTGTGGCGGAAGCTGAGTTGGGAACACGTCAATGAGCTGCGATGTGGTTTGTTGATTCGGGCTGTTCCGCGGATAGTTTGTCGCCGGATTTGTCAGAAGATTGTAAAAGAGCACATCATAGCCCATGCCGAAACCGCCGCGAATGGACGATTGGCCGGCACCGAACAGCTTACCGAACACTCCGGACTCGAATTGCGGGCTGTAGGCAAATCCAAACCGCGGAGCGAAATTGTTGTTATCGCGCTTTACAGGACCGGGCACCAGGGTATCGAGTACCTCTTGCGATGTAGCGCCGAAAAAGCCCAGTGGTACAGACTGCAATTCATATCGCAGGCCCAGGTTGATCATGAAGTTTCTTGTAACCTTCATGTCATCCTGGAAGAAGTAGGCTTGCCGCAGCTGAGCAAATGAGTAACGGGACTGCGCTACCACCAGTTGCGTGAGGCTCTGCGGAGCGCTGTTCATGAAGCTTTCAAGTGAGGCGAATACCCAGGTGCCTTTGGAGTTTGGCGCGCTGTCATTCTCCATTCGCGTTCTTGCGAGGTCTACCCCCACTTTCAACGTGTGTCTGTTACGGACGAAAGAGCTCACATTCTGAAATTGATAGGTCTGCTCGAGCCGGTTCTGCGGAAAATTCTCGGTCCCACCAATTGTGAATCCCGGATTGGTAATTTTGATTGTGGGGCTTACTGGATCGCGCTCAGGCAGCGAAGGATCCAGCCGCGTGTACGCGAATCGCGCCTCATTGACCCAGTGGCTGTTGACAACCTTCGTGTAACTCAATGCATGGGTCTGGCCGAAGGTCAGATCGTCAGCGGCCCACCGCTCGCCGAACGCTCGATTGCTCAACGAGGCACCAAGAGGCTTGTTCCGGTGGTCCATATGAAGGCGGTATGACAAGGTGTCATTGGCGAACTGGTGATCCAGCCGGCCGCCTACATACCAGATGTCCTGATTCTGCGGAATCAGGGGAACGAAGCTTCCCAGTGGGACCAGCGTTGAATTCACGGTCGTACTCGAATAGGAGCTGAAACCCGAAAGCTCATTGTAGAAATCCGGAAGAAAGCTCAGCTTGTTCAGGATCTCCTGGCGACTTGCTACGGACTGCTCCGGAACCGCTGCCGCAGGACGCAACGGCGCGCCCAGAAGGGCCTGATACCCGTCGGGCGTCGGGATCGTAACAGAGCTCAAGGTGAGGGCCGCCTGGCGCTGAAGGTTCCACTGAACAATTCCGAAGAAGAAGGTCTTGTTCTGGACGATGGGGCCACCGAAGTCGGCGCCAAATTGATGCGCAGACAGTCTCGGTGTCTTCTTCAGCAGGGCCTTCTGAGCCTGGAACGAAAGTGGTTCCAGAGCACTGCTTCGAGAAAAGTCCCAAAAGTCCCCATGAAACGCATTAGAGCCGCTCTTCGTGGTGACATTAATATTCGAGCCCATGCTGTGCCCGAACTCCGCCGTGTACGTCGCAATCTGCACTTGAAACTCGCGGATCGCCTCTGGCGGGATAAAGATTGCCGGTAAAGTCACCGTGTTGTCGTTATTCTCAACGCCATCGGTCAGGTAGTTGTTCTCGCGGCCTCGGTGACCCGCTGTCGAGGTCTCATTCTGGCCGGGAACCCTTGCCACCGCGGGGCCCATCAGCACATATCGGAGAAAATTTCTCGAAGTTGCCGGAACGAGACTTGACGTGCTCATCGGGGTCTCGTCCAGGATTTGCCAGTAAAGATTGAACCGAACGTTTGGACCGACCTTATCGAGCTCGAGTCCGGGAACTTCTACGGTGATGTGCGTTGAAGTGGTTCCTACTTTAAGAGGAGCATCGACACTGCTTTCTTGTGCGGTAACGATGACAACTCTCTCCACTCGGACAGTCTCAAAACCCTCGCGCTTGTATTCCAGCGAGTAAATGCCCGGCTTGACCGCAGCAATCCGATAGCGGCCTTCCCCGTCTGTGGTAGTTGAGGCTGCTATGCCCGTTTCGAGGTTCGTCATAGTGACCTGGACGTCCGGAATGGCTGCCCCCTGAGCATCAAGCGCGGTACCTCTCAGGGCTCCGCTAACCATTTGTGCGCTAAGGGGTAGTGCTAAAAGGCGCGCGAGCGCCAGGGCCACTACGAACTTCCTGAACATTTGTCATCCTCCGGTGTCACAGACAGGTATATCGGCACGTTTAGCATGAACACTTAGATGCTTGGGATGTTTGCCGATTTGTTCAAGCGAAAGGGGCTCCTGCCTTGTTCGTTTTGGTAGTCTTTGGGGTCTCTGCGCCCTTGCTTTCCTGTGCCTTGGGGGCAAGACCGGCCGAAACGTGGATCATCTTACTACCGGGCCTTTCGATGTCAAGTTGGTCAATACCCTTTAGTAACCGGCACTCTGGTATAGTCTTCGCACTGAATCCAAAACCCTACGGAGGATAGATGAGAGTAAGAACCCTGAGTGTGATTTGTCTTATCGCCTGTTTGATTGCGATCCCCGTGCTGTCACAGCAGCGCAGTGGAGCGGACCCGGTGACAGGCACGTGGTCCGGGGATTGGGGTCCCAACCAGGCCGATCGAAATCAGGTGACCGTCGACCTGAAGCTGGAAGGTACCGCAGTCACAGGTGTCGTAAAGACTGCAAACCGTCCCGAAGTTCCGCTCAGCAAAGGCACATTCGATGCAACGGCCCGTACCGTAAAGCTGGAAGCCGAAGCTCGAAATACCCGCGGCGGTGCCAATCTCAAATACATCATTGAAGGAAAGCTCGAAGGAAACACCCTCACTGGATCCTGGAACCACGACAACGCCAAAGGCGACTTCAAACTCACCAAAAAATAGGGACCCCGGACCTGTCCACGCCTCCGACTAAGCTGATGCCCTGAGGTTTTAACAATGGGGCAGCCAGCAACACTTGTCGTAGATATTGAAACGGTTGGACAGGATCACGAAACAATTCCTGCCCGTGCACGGGAAATTCTTCTGGACGTTGATACCGATGACGAACGTCAGAAGGTGCTCGATTGCCTTGGACTCGATCCCTGCACGGGCAGGATCATTTGTATCGGCGTGCACTGGATTGAACTCGACAGATCGCGCGCCTACTGCCAGCCGGATGAACGGGAGTTGTTGGCCAATTTCTGGAACGACATCGGCCAAATCCGGCCTCAGCGTTTCGTAACCTTTAATGGCAAATCCTTCGACTTCCCCTACATCAACATTCGGAGCGCGATCCAGGGCGTTCCGACTCCGCGCGATGTCGTGCTCGACACTCGCCGCTTCAGCACCGATCGGCATTTCGACGTGCGCGAAATCATGACGAATTACGAGCGATACCGAAAAGGAACGCTCGAATTCTTCTGCGAGATCTTCGGTGTTCCTTCGCCAAAGGCCGATATCAACGGCAAGAATATCGGCGACTACTTCAAGGCTGGAAAACTGGACGAAATTGCGAAATACTGCCTTGGAGATTGCAGGGCTACCAGCCAACTCTACCAGAAGCTGAAGAACTATTATCGATAGTCTGTCCCTCGCAATCTGACTTTCGCGCGTTGAAAGGGATGGATGCCCGCGTATTTGCCATTAGTGCTGCTGTCAGTCTGCTGGGTTGCATCACTGGCCATCCTTCTGCTCTTTTTGGAGAGCTGGTTCGGACTTCCCGAGCGAGATCGCTTCGTTGCGCGTCGCGCATCGGGGGCGTACGGAATCTGTTCCGTGTTTGTCATCATGCGCGGGCCTGCTGCCGAGATTGAGAAAACCGTACGATCCCTCTTCGGGCAGTCTTACCCATTTCTCGAACTCTTCCTGATTTTTCCTGACGAAGACCTTACAGGCTCGGCGCTGGCTCAGGAGTTTCGCGCGGCGCGAACACATACGGCGGTTCGGCTTGTGCCGGTGCCGCATGGCGTCGATACTCCCGCAGATCGCATCCGTGCGCTGGAACATGCGCGACCGTCCGCAAAAGGACGCTGGTACGCGGTTGTTGAGACCGGTATCGTGCTCGATCAGTTTGCAGTGGAAGCGTCATTGGAGTTTGCGGGAACGGGAGAGGTATGCGCACTGGCGTTAAGGCCGGGAACGCAGGCGTCTTCGTTCATGCACCGCATTCTTGCTCCTTCGATGGAATATCTGTTCCAGATGATGCGGGTCATTGAGCGTCGCCGGGCTGCCCGGTCTCGCGTGATGATTGTCGAAGCGCCCTATCTTTTGCTCAACCGCGATTCCTTCGAAGTAATCCATCGCATTAACCGAATGCCTGGCATCCTGAACGAAGCAGGCTGGACTCTCTGGAGCTTCCAGACGGAAGGGCTACGAACGTTTGATGGAGATGGGGCTCGGTGGCTGTGGCGCGAGACGACGTTTGGCTCGTGGCCGAATTATGCCGATCTGGATCGTCACGTCGGACGCCGGTCTCTCAGTTTGATCTTTGCAATGACTGCCGCCGCTTTGATTCCGGTCGTGGGGCTTCTGTATGGATTTTATGGGCGGATGGAGTCTTTCCAGGAGTTGATGATTTTTGCGCTGTCCGCTGTGAGTTACGCGCTCCTGACGATCAGCTACTTTCTCTACGCACGACGACTCCACGCTGCGACGTGGTTTGCCCCGTTCTGGTTTCTCGTGCAGCCCATAGCGGCTGTACTGACATTTCGTGGTGCACGAAAAGCGCTGACGACAACTCCTTTCAAAAATAACCCGGTATTTGGAAAAAAGGGACCCGATCTTCCTGCCGGGAAAAGGCGGGGCCGCGGCGGGCAAACCAGCGAGCCGTCGCGTAAACCTTAACGTCGTCTGGCCCGTTTCAAAGTGCTCGCAGGAACCTTGGCATTCCTTACCTCGCCCAGGTTATAGAACAGCGACGTAACAGCCATCACTGCACCTGCAATCGACGCAATGATTCCTACATTGTTGCCGGATTGAATGTACCTCATGAGGAAGTAGGTCGTCAGGATGACGAGCACAAGCGAACCCGCAGCCAACGCCAGACGGTACGCCATCGTCTGCCGGAACGGAATAACCATGTCTTTCTTCTTGATTCTCAGGCGACCCATGGTCGCTATTATGTCAAAAACATTGTTTGTAGGAGTACAAACGGAAAAATTTGAAATGGGCGAGTCCCGCATTCAAATTCTTAAAGTGGAAAGCGCACATTGGACCTTGCCATTTCAAACTTTCCATATTGTGAGGTGAAGATGAACCGGTTGTTTCAGAGCGCTACCATTCTGCTTGTAGCCATGGTTGTGGTCGCTCCCTGCGAGGGAGGCTTACAAAATCCAAAAGGCCCGCCCGCCACGTATTCCTCCAGCGAAATCGAACGAAGCTATACCGGTGGAAACGGCATCCCGTCGCGCCGCGTGCAAACCCGCACGGAATCGAACGGGCGAGAGGTGATTACAGAAACTACCGAGCGTCCCGATGCGGACGGACGCATGAGGATTGCGGTGCAAACGACGACCGAGTCGACTCGGACCGCTGCGGACTCTACGCAAATCAAACATGATGTCTTTGTCCCCGATGGGGAGGGCCGTCAACGGTTGCTTGAGACATCGCAAACCGATGTACAAACGCTGGGGGCCGGTTCTTCTCGCAGCGTAACAAACACGTGGGTTCCCGACGTCAACGGACACCTCAGCCTGTCGGGCCGGCAAGTCGAAGAAATCAAGACGCCTTCTCCGAATGTTCGACAAACCGATACCACGATCTCTAGTCCCGGACTCAACCAGCCCCTGCAGGAAACTGAGCGGCTACAGAGGACAGAAACAAAGGTCAGCAACGCTCTGACACAAACAGAGACCACGCGGTCTCTTCGTGATGGAAATGGGAAGTGGCAGACCGCGGAGACGAGAAGCGAAGAAGTGCGGATATCCGGAACCGAGCGCGTGGCAGAAGAAACAGTTCGCAAGGTAAATGTGAACGGCAAACTCGAAGTCAGCGAGAAGACTGTGACGAAGCAGTCCAGGAATAACGGGCAGGATGAAACCGTCACGGAGACGTATGCACAAAATGTTGAAGGACTTGTCGGCGCGGGCAATCGCCTGGAATTGAACCAGCGTGTGCGCAGCACGATAGAGAAGGCGCCGGATGGCTCTCAACAGACGATCCGGGAAGTCGAAGGACGAAGCGCGGTGTCCCCGAGTTCCCCGTTGCGCGTTATTGAGCGGATCATCGAGACAGTGCGGCAGGTTGGCCCAAATCAATGGGAAGTCCAGCGACAGGTCTTTGCCCTCGACGGAAACGGCCGGCTTGTGCCCGTATTAACCGAGAAAGGCCAGGGCACGGGGAAATAACCACGACTTAAGTCCTATTGTGTGAGGCTTGATATGGCCTAAAAGTATTAAAACCTGTCGGGATACCTTACGTTGCAAGCGAAGCCGCATCGCACTGGGTTTCCTATATTTAGGGGAATCACAGATCGTTGCGTCGGCGAACCTTACATCCTCTCACCCTGCGAGCGGTCCTTGACGGTCGCGTTATCCGCAATGAATCCAGCATCTTACGCGGTCTCTTGCATCGGAACCTAACTTGCAGGTCAAGGCGCGTATGGAGATATGTGAACAGCTGGAGGTGAACTGGAATCTGAGGAGACTCTGCTCAAAGGAGGAGCAATGGTAAGGATTTCACTCCGATTAGGACTAATCGCTTTTCTGTTAGTCGCAGGCCTCTTGATATCCGCTCCTTATGCACACGCGGATACGTTCCTTTTAACTAGCGATCATTGTACCGGCGGTTGCGGCAACCCTCCATTCGGAACGGTAAACGTAAACCAGAACGGCACAACCGTTGACGTTGTTGTCACGCTTTCTCAGGGTTATTCGTTTGTGAAAACAGGCGCCGGGGACATGCAGGCGTTCAAATTCAACGGCGTCGGCGTCGTTTTGGCGGATATCAGCGTTGACCCGCATATCCCGGCATTACTTGCGGGAACTGGCGCTTTTAATGGTAATGGGACCGGCAACTTCACGTTTGGCATCAGCTGCCCATCTTGCGGAGGCGGCGCCTCTGATGCATTTTCCGCTCCTATTTCTTTCCATGTTGCGAACGCGACGGTGTCAGACCTGACGCAAGGGAACAATCTTGGAAACACCTTCGTTGCAGACGTAATCGCTCCAAATGGGAACACAGGCGTAGTTGATGCGACTACTCCAATCCCGACTCCTGAGCCGACCACCCTTACGCTTTTGGGCGTCGGCCTGTTCGGTGCCGGAATCGCGTTGCGCAAGAGAGCGCAGTAGATAATCGAGACAAAAATCGGGGCCAGACGGAGGATGGGGGACAGAACCCCGATTCTCCGCCTGGCCCCGATTTTCGTCTGCCGGTATGATGTGAACGATGGGCTTGGACGAGTACAAAAAGAAGCGGCGGTTCAATGAAACGCCCGAGCCTGAGGGCAAGGTCAAGAAAGTCCCCGGCAGTAGCTTTGTCATCCAGAAACATCGAGCCACCCGCCTTCACTACGACTTCAGACTGGAAATGGAGGGCGTACTCCGATCCTGGGCTGTTCCCAAAGGGCCGTCTTTCAATCCTGCTGAGAAGCGCCTCGCAGTTTTGACCGAAGACCATCCGATGGACTATGGCGGTTTCGAGGGAGTCATTCCGAAGGGCAATTACGGCGCTGGAAATGTCATCGTATGGGACAACGGCACCTACGAGATGGTCGATCCTGAAACCCCCGAGAAGGGTTGGGCCAAAGGAAAACTCCACTTTGTCCTGAAAGGGAAAAAACTCCACGGAGAATGGGTGCTGGTGCGAGGATCACGCGATCCGAAGCAGTGGATCTTCTTCAAGGTTCGCGACCAGTACGCCTCTACCGAAGGCGACGTGACGATTGACAAGCCGGAGTCTATTTTCTCCGGTGCCCTCGTCGAAGACATCGGAAGTCCTGCTAAAAAAAAACCTCGGAAAGCACCCGTCACTGGCTCACGCCGATTGAAAGCGAGCTAGAGCGTTTCGGCATGAAGGCGTCCGGCAAAACGCCGATGCCGATGAACGTCGAGCCCATGCTTGCGACCCTTGCATCCAAAGCTTTTGACAGTCCTGAGTGGCTCTTTGAACTGAAGATGGATGGGGTCCGCGCTTTAGTCCTCAAGGACGGTGAAAAGTTCGAGATGCGCACACGCAATGAGCGACCTCTGACCGCGCGCTTTCCGACGCTGGCAGCAGCGCTTAAGGACGTGCCCGGCGATGCTTTCATCCTCGACGGCGAAATCGTTGCCCTCGACCCCGAGGGACATTCTCACTTCGAACTGATTCAACCTCGTATTCACCTTTCACGCGCTCGGGATATCGCCGAGGCCGATGAAAGCATTCCCGTTTATTTCTATGCGTTCGACTTACTCTATCTGAACGGTTTCGATCTGATGCGGTTTCCTCTCGAGCAACGCAAAACGGTTCTGAAGAAGCTGATCTCAACCGACGGCGGATGGGTGCGCTATAACGATCATATTGAGGAACATGGAACTGCATTCTTCAAGGCCGTGTCCCAACGAAAGCTCGAAGGGATCGTCGCAAAGCATCGCGAAAGCACCTATCAACAAACGCGCTCCCGCTACTGGCTGAAAATCAAAACGCAGCATACCGATCACTTTGTGATTGCTGGATTCACGCCGCCTGAAGGCTCTCGAAAGCACTTCGGTGCGCTTCTGCTTGGCCTCTATAACCGGGAAGGTGAATTGATTCATGTGGGAAGGGCTGGTGGCGGTTTTGATGACGAGACCCTGAAGGATGTTTGGCAGCAACTACAGCCGCTGATAATTTCAAAAACCGCTTTCAAGGAGATACCAAGCGAAATTCGCAAGTCCACATGGGTACAACCGAAGCTCGTCTGCGAGGTTCGCTTTGGCGAGTGGACCAGTGCAAAACAGTTGCGGGCGCCAATCTTTCAGGGGCTAAGGGACGATATCGGCGCGACGGATTGTACGTTTGAAGACTCGATTCCGGACAAGAAGGTGTCTCCTCCAGAAACGGTCACTCGAGTGGAACTCACCAATCAGGACAAAGTCTATTGGCCGGAAGATGGATTTACGAAAGGCGATCTCATTCGCTTTTACGATCGGATCGCGGAGGTGCTGGTGCCGCACCTGCTCGATCGCCCCCTGGTCTTCGATCGCTACCCGGACGGAATCCATGGCCAACACTTCTATCAAAAGGATGCGCACGACTACACCCCGGACTGGATTCGCACCCAGGAAATCTGGTCTCCTGATGTGGAACGCCACATCCGTTATTTCATCGGTGCGGATCGGGAACAGTTGCTCTATATCGCGAATATGGGCGCCATTGCGCAAAATCCGTGGAGTTCGCGGGTGCAATACATCGAGCGACCGGATTTTGTCATCTTCGATCTCGATCCCGTGGATGCGCCCTATTCGGCGGTTCAGGAAGTTGCCGTTGTTCTCAAATCCATCATGGACGAACTCCATCTTAGAACGTATCCCAAGACCTCCGGCGCTTCCGGCATCCATGTCTACCTGCCGATTCTCGAGAATCGCTTTACCTACGAGGACGTTCGTGTGTTAGCCGAAGCGATCGCGCGTATTGTCGTACAAAATCTTCCGGAGATCGCCACCATCGAGCGTGTTGTGCGGAAGCGAAAGTCCGGGATGGTCTATGTGGATTATCTGCAGAACGTGAAAGGAAAGACTGTGGCATCCGTGTATTCGCCGCGCGCTGTCCCCGGCGCCTGCGTGTCGACACCGCTGAAGTGGGACGAGTTTCGCAAACCACTTGATCCCAGGGACTACACGATAGCCAACGTTTTCACACGCATTGAGAAGTTTGGTGATCTGTTCGCGCCGGTTCTGACGGACCGTCAGGACATCTCCGGTTTCCTGAAGGCGCTCAAGAAGTAACGTATAATTTCGCCTTCCATGACTGACGACCTTGCCCAGTACCGGCCTGACTTTAATCCTGGTGAGTGGTCTGCGCAGGATCTGCACTTCCTCGAGGCCTTTTCCACCAATCCGCGCGGCATTATTTCCGTTCTGCGCAATCTTCCTCCGGAGATTACAGGCGCGCTGTGCTCGCGCGCGTCGCGCGCGTCAGGGTCGCTTCTCGAAGTGCTCCTGAAGGAATATCTGTATCCGATCGTGCATGGCGAGGATGCGTCAGTCGCGAAAGAGCTTGAAGATACCGTCGTCTTTTTAAGGGATCACGGTTTTAAGAACATCCTGAACAATCAGCGAGCTCAGGCCTTCTACTCGAAGTGGCTTTCCCAGTACGGTGACGATTCCATTGCTCAGATAACGGGCACTCACGTTCTCGTCTGGGGTGTTTCGCAGGTCGCCATGAAGTTCATCGAAGACCAGCGCGTCGGGCTCGAGCCGATTGAGAAGTCCACGCGCTACGTCAACTTTGGATCTAAGGTCAGCGGCCGCTACCTCTACTACATTCCGCGGCCCGATTTGGAACGCGCCGGCCTGCTTTCCGACTACACGGCTGTCATGGATCACCTGTTCGATACTTACGTATCGCTGCTGAACCCTCTTCAGACGTGGTTGAGAGGGAACTTCAGCGAGAAGGACAGCGTGCTCGAGAAAAAGGCTTTCGATACTCTGCGCGGATTGCTGCCGATGTCCACGCTAGGACAGGTGGCATTCCGTGGAAATGCTCAGGCATTCGAATACCTGATCAATAGGACGACCCGCCATCCGCTCGGAGAACTACGCTGGTTCGCGAGCGATTTGAAACGCGAACTCGATAAGGAAATACCATCGTTATTGCTCAGGGTTTCGGACGACAAGTCGCAGGAGTATCAGTCATACCTGAATCGCCGGTATGAAAACGTAAGGGAGCTTATTGCGGATGAGGTTGTCCGCGCTCCTCAGGCGGAAGTCCGGCTGGTCGAATTGGATGCAGAATCTGAGGTGAAAATCCTGGCGGGCATACTCTTTCAGCAATCTCACGGAACGTGGGATCAGGCGATGGACCGGGCAAGGCATCTTTCGGAAGAAGCGCGCCGCAAAGTGTTTGATGCATACGTTTCCGGCCGAAAGGGCCGCTGGTACAAAGTTGGCCGCGCGTTTGAGAACGCGTACATGCGATTCGAGATCGTGATGGATGCTGGATCTTATCGGGATCTGCACCGTCACCGCATGATGACTCAGGAACGCCAGCTGTTTTCGGCCCACCACGGATTCACAACCCCACCGGAACTTGTCGAGGCAGGACTCGCCGATCCGTTTCGGGAAGCAATCGAGCAGGCCACGCAACTCTTCAAAAAGCTCGAAGTAGTGGATCGCGATCTTGCCCAGTACGCGGTGCCTCTGGCTTGCCGTATGCGATTCTATCAGTGGCAGAACTTCCGCCAACTTTTCTGGGAAACCGAACTCCGCACGGTTTCTCAAGGCCATCCGGACTATCGGTTTATCGAGCATGAGAAGTACCGCCTGGTCCGCGAGAAGTTTCCGCTGATCGCGAGCTACATGCTGGTCGATACCAACGACTACGCGATCGCGAGGAGGGGAACCGAAGAACGGATTGCGGAGAAGGAGAAGCGAATTATGAAGGAGCTGCGGAAGAAGAAATAGTTGAGACCGGCAATTAGGGGACGGACTACTCAACCCCCAAACTCCTGCAGAAAAGCTTGAAAGCCTCGATGAATTTCTGCGCAGGAGTTTGGGGGTTGAGTAGTCCGTCCCCTAATTGCTTTCCATCAACAGGCTTTCGAGCGCTCCTTCGAGTTCGCTCTGCGTGTGCGCATCGCCCGCCTTTGCTGCGACGGTTATGCCCGTTCGATACGTCTTCTCCGCGTCGTGACCCAACCCGAGGGTCCGATAGAGTTGCGCCAACTGGAAGTATGTTGCAACGTAGCCGGGATCGTTATCACGAACGAACTCGAACTCCCTCCGGGCGTCGTCCTGTTGCCCGTGTTTGACATACTCCAATGCCAGTGCGTATCGAGAAAACGAATCCTTCGGATCCTGCTCCAGGAATCCTTTGAGTATTTCGATTCGGTTCATAGTTCCGCCCACTTTCCGTCGCCTTCCCACACTCGCAACGTGCAGGGCAGCTCCAGGACGTTTCGTAGTTCTCGATGAAGAAGTTCGCAGATATTTTCGACGGACGGGTATTCCAGAAAGTCATTCCAGGACTTGTGGTCGTATTGCAAGAGGACCTGCTGGATGGACTTCTTCAAGTCTGCGAAGTCCATGACCATTCCACCCTGAAGCTCGCCTTCGACGGCACACTCCACTCGATACGTGTGTCCGTGGGGTGTCCCACATTTAGGATGTCCGGGCAGGGAATGGGCGCAGTCGATGTAGTCGATGATTCCGATTTTCATGGCTCGGCAGCAAGAATAGCACAGCCGAAGGAGGGGTCTGACAGGTGCGCTGTACGGCCTGGCGGCACTCCTCGTACCGCCAGGCGCACAGCCTTTCAGGTGTTACTCGGAACTACGACTAGCGGTTGTGCTTCTTGGGCAATGGGAGAACCGTTTCGCCGTTATCATCGGGAGCAATTTTCGCTTCCAATTCTTCGATAGTCAGATCGATCGTGAGTTCGAATCCGTCTTGGTTGGTTTCCTTCATGGCTTCATCCTAAAGACCCTCAAACCAACGTTGTATACAGTTAGTCCCGAGGGGTCCTAATTGACTCCTTCCGTGTAATACCTGGCTGGTGTTCGTGTCAGGTTCGGCACTGATTAAGCAATTGGGCCACATCCAAGTCAAAAGAAATCTTGCTAAATCTGTTTCTTCGGCGGAGCGAGCGCCTGAAGCGCCTCGATAACAAGACCTTTGGAATCTTCGATTTGACGGAGGACAAGCCGGACATCCATAGAGGGTTGATTCGGCTGACGCTGGCTCCGACAGTAGACACCGTGCTGCCCCACCAGAGTCAGCGCATCGGTGAGAATGTCGAGGGCGGTTGCAAGCCGCCCTCGAATCGGGCCAAGCTGAAATTCGTATCGCTCGCGTGCATCGGCATAGTGGTCCAACATGGTCTTGGGCCCTTAGAAGTAATCGTGGAACCGTTCCGCCAGGTCCACGAGGGTCTTAAGGCCGAAGCCGACTGCGCCGGCCTCGTAGTATTTCCAGGGCTTTTCCACAAGGAAGGGCCCGGCGATGTCCAGATGTGCCCAGGCTGCGCCTTCAGGAACAAATTCCTGCAGAAAGAGCCCTGCCGTCAGTGCCCCAGCGACGGGGCCACCCACGTTGTTGATGTCGGCGCAGGGCGTCTTCAGTAGTTCCTTGTATTCCTCCGGAAGGGGTAGTTCCCAGAATCCTTCCCCGTGATTCTGGCCCGACTGAATGACAGACTGGATCAATTGCGGATTGTTTCCCATGATTCCGGCGATGCTGGTGCCGAGAGCGCGAACGCAGGCTCCTGTCAGCGTCGCGATATCGATAATGTGAGTGGCCTTCTCTTGACCCGCGAGGTGAAGGCCATCCGTCAGAACCAATCGACCCTCTGCGTCGGTGTTGTCGACCATGATGGACTTGCCGTTCTTCGCGAAAAAGATGTCCCCCGGAAGCTGTGCATTGGCGTCGGGCGAGTTCTCGGCAGTTGTAACGATTCCAGTGACGTCCAACTCCGGCTTCAGCTTTCCGATCGCTTTCATGGCGTACAGGACGGCGGCTCCTCCGGACATGTCGCCCTTCATTTCCCACATCTTGTCGGCAGGTTTGATAGAGATGCCACCCGTATCGAAGGTGATGCCTTTACCGACCAGCGCAAGGTGGAGCTTTGCTTTCTTCGATCGGTAGGCAAGTCGAATCATTCGCGGAGGATGGCTACTGCCACGTCCTACCTGAAGGAGGCCATTGTAACCTTCCTTTGCGAGGCGCTTTTCATCCCAGACCTTAAGGTCAAGGTTGGCTTCTTTTGCGATTTTGCGTGCTGCGTCCGCCATGGTTTCGGGAATGACTGCGGAACCCGGCTCGTTGATAAGATCGCGTGCCTCGTTCACGGCACTCGAAACCACCGTGTATCGCTCGAGGGAGTGTTTGGCGGCAGCCTCGGCTTCACGTATCGCCGTCAAATTGATGCGCAGTTTCGAACGATCGGTCTTTTCCTTCCGATATTTATCGAATGTGTAGGCTCCGAGGATCGCACCTTCAACCGCCTTGCCGACGAACGGTACGGCGTCCTTTGTGTTCAGTGCGATCGTGATGTGCTCGAGTCCACGCTGCTGGGCCATGGCGATAGATTTCGCCACGAAGATCTTTACGTTTTCCCAGACGTTGTAGGACTTGCTGAGGCTTGTCGAAAAGATAACCAGGTTTTGGGCGCCATTCTTGCCTTCGAGAGCTGTGAAGTATTCCGTCTTCAGCTTCTTGTCCTTGAAGTCGCGTTGAGCAGAGCGGACCTTATCCTGTAGCGGGGAGCCGGAAAGATCGTGAAAAGTGCGTTCCTCATCGAGGAGCACAACCAGCAGGTCGGTCTTGGTCTGTGAAAGCCGATCGTACGTGAGCTGAATCTTCATCGTTGGGTCTCCTTGGGCCCGCAAAATTATATCCTCAAGCTTCAAAGTCTCGATCCGGACTCAGTCATATCCTGCCTCCTCGAGTTCGTCGTCGTCGAACCCGAAGAAGTGCGCAAGCTCATGCATGACCGTGATCCGGACTTCTTCCTTGATTTCTTCAGGCGAGTTGCATGCTTCCTCGATTGGTCCCTGAAAGATGGAAACCCGGTCGGGATTCAGTGGCGCGTCGAAATAGCCTCGCTGGGTGAGGGGAACTCCCTCGTAAAGGCCGAAGAGCGTTTCGTCTTCGGGCACTTCCATCCGATCGAGAAGCTCATCGGAAGGATAGTCTTCGACGATGATTGCGACGTTTTTCAGCTTGTCTTTGAAAAGTTGGGGCAACTCCTGTAGCGCCTGATGAACCAGCGTCTCAAATGCCTTTCGTTCCATACTGTCTTTCCCGGACCTGACCTGTCCGTTTTTCCGCGCATCCTGAAGTCGGTGCGACCCAGGTCTCAACTCGTTTTGCCGGACGCCACACGCCGGACTCCTTCCGCCGTTCCAGAGTTCCTCGCAGAGCTGAAGGAGAACTCTTCGGTTTCCGGCTACCACTTTATTCCAGCGCGAGCTGCGGAGTTGGTCGATTTACCGGCGAGCCTTGCTCCATCTCTGCGAACGGTCCTGGCCCACAGGGGGATCGAGCGGCTCTATTCGCATCAGGCGGAGGCTTTCAGCTTAGCGGAAGCGGGCCGTAACGTAACCGTCGTTACGCCGACGGCGTCGGGTAAGACGCTTTGTTACAACCTTCCGGTACTGCAGCGCATGGCAATAAGTTCCGATGCTCGCGCGCTCTTACTCTATCCAACCAAGGCGCTTACCTATGATCAACTCGATGACCTGATGGCCTGGGCGAACGCTCTCGAGCAAGACTTTGGCGTCTATTCCTACGACGGCGATACGCCGCAGGATGCTCGCGCCGCGGTTCGCGCCAAAGGTCACATTGTCCTGACGAATCCGGACATGCTGCACAAGGGAATACTCCCTCACCACACGAAATGGGCTCGCCTTTTCGAGAATCTTGCGTACATCGTCGTGGACGAACTTCACACGTATCGCGGCATTTTCGGCAGCCACGTGGCCAATGTGTTTCGACGACTTGCGCGCGTGTGCGAGTTTTACGGGAGCCGCCCCCAGTTCATTTGCACGTCCGCAACAATCGCCAATCCCAAAGAGCTTGCGGAACATCTCACTGGACGGCCATTCGACCTTGTTAGCGAAAGTGGGGCCGGTTCTGCGGAGAAGCATGTCTTCTTCTACAACCCTCCGGTTGTTAACCGCCAACTCGGCATCCGGCGTTCGTATGTTCATGAAGCCAGGCAGATCGCCGGTGCGTTCCTGAAGCGCAATATACCGGCGATCGTCTTTGCGAACAGCCGCCTGATTACCGAGATTCTGGTCCGCTATCTGAAGGCCACGATCGAAACAGGGCCGGCTCCGCAGGAAACTGTCGTGGGGTACCGCGGAGGATACCTTCCCAATGAACGGCGTCAGATCGAGCGCGGTCTTCGTGATGGACGGATCCGGGGCGTCGTATCCACCAACGCGCTGGAACTTGGCATCGATATCGGCAGCCTCGATGTCGCCGTGCTCGCCGGATATCCGGGCACCATCGCTTCGACCTGGCAGCGTATCGGACGCGCCGGGCGCCGAAGTGGGATGTCGGTTGCAGTAATGGTGGCTTCGAGTGCGCCGCTTGATCAGTACATTGTCAACCATCCGGAGTACTTCCTGAACCAGCCTCCGGAGCGTGGGCTGGTAAACCCTGACAACATCCACATTCTCCTCAGTCACCTTCAATGCGCGACGTTCGAGCTTCCTTTCGGCGTTAATGAAACCTTTGGGGGCCACGCTGTCGGCGAGATCCTCGAGTTTCTCGCGGACCGTGGTTTTATTCATCGCGCGGGCTCCAAGTGGCACTGGACCAGCGAGGCCTATCCGGCGGACTCGGTGTCGCTTCGCAGCATCAGCTCAGACAATTTCGTTGTCGTCGACATGACTGCGGGAGAGAGCGGAACTGAAGGGAACCGCATCATCGGTGAAGTGGATTACACAAGCGCGTTTACCTCAGTCCACGAAAAAGCAATCTATCTACACCAGGGTCAGCAGTATTACGTGCATCAGCTTGATATCAAGGAGCGTCGCGCGTATGTGAAGCAACTGAACTCCGACTACTACACCGACGCGATTACCTATACGAAGGTTAAGACGCTCGATGCGATGGAAACGACGGCTGAGCACAGCCACGGTGAGGTTCATGTCGCGCACCAGGTGGTCGGCTTCAAAAAGATCAAATTTTTCACAATGGAGAATGTGGGATCAGGTGATCTGAACCTGCCGGTTCAGGAGATGCACACAACGGCGTACTGGATCACGATTCCGCGTCTGCAGTTTGAAGCGCTGCCGTTTTCATCGATCGACCGGCTGAATGGCCTCCATGGGCTGGCGTACGCGCTAGCTCAGCTCTCGGCCGTTTTCCTGATGTGCGATCGGAAGGACCTGGGTGCGGCTGTGGAGTTCGGCCAGGAAAATCCGACGTTTCATCCGACTCTTTACATCTACGACAACTTCCCCGGAGGTATTGGCCTGAGCCGCCCTTTGTACGAAATTCGAGAAGACGTTTTACGAGCCGTCGGCGACCTCATTCGCTCTTGCGGATGCGAGGACGGTTGTCCCTCCTGTGTGGGCCCTACGATTCGCGCAAAGGAAGTGTCCCTGGCCATCCTGGATACGTTGAAACATGCCTGACTTCTCCAAGGCGCTTCGGCAGCTTCGTCCGAAAGAAACGCTGCAACGCCAGTTATTTCACTCCGAAAATCCAGTCTCGTCGCTGACCCGGCAGCTCGCGTATATGAAGATGCATTCACCGCGGCGTATTGATGACGTGGCGATTCCGGGTGAAGAAGAGACCACGCCGCTTGGCCGTCATCTCGTCATTCGCAAGACATATGACGGCGATCACTATCATGGCACTGTCCGTCTTGGGCGCTTTTCCTGTACTGACCTGCAGCGGTTCATGAGCGTCATGAAGTCCCGGGGAAATGCTGTCTCCAGGGATTCCCTCATTTTTCTGGATACCGAAACTACAGGGATTCAGGGCGGTACGGGAATGGTCCCTTTCCTGGTGGGGCTCGGCTATTTCGAGGGTGACGACTTTCACATGCTCCAGTACTTCATTCGCGACTTCGATGAAGAGCCCTCGATGTTGCTCGCCATCGAAAATCTCCTTCACCGCTTCAAAATGGTAGTCACGTACAACGGCTCTTCGTTCGATGTGCCTCTGCTTGAAACACGGTTTACTCTCGCGCGTCTCAACAGCCCGTTCGAAGACATGGCTCACCTCGATCTTCTGCCGGGCGCACGCCGCCTGTGGAGACAGGGACATGGCAGCTGCCGGCTCGCAGCGCTCGAAAGTAAGATCGTGTCGTTTCTTCGAGGTCACGATATTCCCGGCGGGATGATCCCTCAGACTTACTTCGAATTCCTTCAGGGCCGGGGCTCGACGGCGATGAACGCCGTCCTGAAACACAATATCCACGACGTGCTGTCTCTCGCAGCGCTGACCGTTTGTGCATGTGATCGTGTTGTGCGGGAACCCGCCGCACTGGATAGCCCGCTCGACCTGTACTCTCTGGCGCGCATCTTAGAGAACACTCCGGAATGGAAGTGCGCCATGGACTTGTATGAAATGGCGCTCTGCGGCGAGTTGCCGGAAGCGGTGTTACTCAAGGCTCGGGAGAATCTCGCTGTCCTCTCGCGGCGGGCCGGGAATCATTCGCGAGCATTGGCGCTGTGCGAGGAACTCGTGTCGGACTCGGCGTTCAGCATGGTTGGGCACGAAGGCGCTGCAATCCACTATGAGCGCGTCGCGGGGGATGTTGGGCGCGCCCTTGAGGTGGTGGAGCGGGCGCTGTCACGACTGGGTGAAGATGGGGGTTCACGCCGGTGGCATGCCTCATTGTCTGCCAGGCGGGAGAGACTTCGACAGAAAATCATCCAGTTTTGAGGCAATTAGGGGACGGACTACTCAACCCCCAAACTCCGCGCAGAAATTCATCGAGGCTTTCAAGCTTTTCTGCAGGAGTTTGGGGGTTGAGTAGTCCGTCCCCTAATTGCCTAGTCGTAGCCCTCTTTGACCAGCCTTGTTGAAATCCACCAATAGTTCCCGCACGGGTCAATCACTCCACCCTGCCGATCTCCATAGGGCATGTCCGCAGGATTCATGACGTTCTTCGCTCCGTGCGCAAGCGCTTTTGCGAATGTCGCGTCCGTATCTTCGACATAAACGTAATGCATCGCCGGCATTGGTGGAAATCCTTCCCCGCCTGCGCTGGCCATAAACGAGGTTGTCCCAATCCGAATCCGGCAATTCGCGACTCTCCCGTCGGGCATCACGGTCCGACCGAGTTCTTTCGCATCGAACACCGTTTTCAGAAAACCAACGAAGCGATCTATATCGTTCACGATGAGGTAGGGAAACACCGTGCCGTAACCCTCAGGGATGTACATCATCGTTCCACCGCGGCCTTCTGCATTTCTTCTGAAGACACTTCGCGCACCCGCTGCGCGAAGTACCATTGATGGCCTTCCGGATCCGCGACACCATAACGACGGTCACCGTAGAACGTATCTTCGAGCTTGTTGATGACCTTTGGCTTGAGCTTCTTCGCCCGCGCGAAGTGTTTGTCCACATTGTCGACGTAGATGTAAAGCATTTGTGTGGCGGTCCCGAGCTTTTGGGGATTCTTATACTTGGGTCCGGGACACCCCATCATGATCACGTCTCCGCCCTCGTGCGTAACCATGGCCGCATGCGAGATCGTTCCGTCCTTTCCCTTGAACGTCTCACCGAAATCGACAAACCCGAATGCCTTTGCGAGCCAGTCCAGGGCGTTGCCGACATCTTTATACAGCAGGTAAGGCATGACAGTTTGTGACTTCGAAGATTTCGGTCGCTTCTTCTTCATGGAGCTTCTCCTTTGCGAGGAAATCTTAACGGTCGCAAATTGTTGTGTATTGTAAAAATTTGACTATTCGGGAAATCGGACGTGATTCAGCGAGTCCGTACGAAGTCCGAGGTACTCGCTGGGCTTGAGACCGCTGAATGCGCGGAAATCATGGATGAAGTGGGACTGGTCGGTATAACCGTGTGCAAGCGCTAGATCGACCCAATCCACGTCCACGTGCTGGGCGATCCAATTGACCACGTTCTGAAAGCGTTGAACACGGCAAAAGAGCTTGGGGGTCACGCCCACTTCGTCGCGAAACAGTTCAATAAAACGGCGCTGGCTCATGTTCGCTTCTCGCGCGATGCGTTCGCTGCTGAATAAACCGGGGTCTGCCTGAAATCGACTCAGAGCCAACGAAACGGCCGGATGATGTTGGAGTGGCCTGTCGGCAATCCATAGCAACCAGCGTTCGAGAACATCGAACTTGATGTCGACCGTTGGAGCTTCGTAAAGCAATTCGAGCAGGCGCCGAGCCCTTTTCTCTCCCCAGAGTTCGACCAGCGATGCCTGGTTGTTATGAAGCTCGCCAAAGGCACAGCCTAAAAAGGGAAATGCTCCGCCGGGCTTGAAGTGTATGCCGATAATCGCGTTCGTTTCCCGACGGTCGATAATAAAGGACTCCGAGCGGGGGCCAGAGACGCCGGCATAAGGGCGAGAATCACGGAGTTGAATTACGAACTCGAGTGTGGGCATCGGAAGGATGCGCTCGCGTTCATCCATTCTCGGATGACCGGACCAGTACCAGAACAGCTTCACGAAATCTGACAGCGGCGCTCTCGGTGCACGATGGTAAAAAGAGACAGGTGCTATCGTTTCGACTTCGGCCCGCATGGATTTCGTGAAGAGTATACGCGAGGGATGGGGATGGTCAGTGTCCTACCCCAGATCGTTCTCTCCAATCCGAAGCGCATCCAGTCGAATCCTGGCATTACCGATATGTTCCTCCAGATCTCGGCGTTGCGCGACCAGCAGGTCGATTTCCGCCTGCCGGACGCTTGGATTGACCTTCTTGAGCTCCTTCAGACGAACGATCTCCCGCTGCAGCTGAGCGCTCATTTCAAAGCGCGCTTGATCCACGATCGCGCCGACCTGAGCTTCAGCCTTCGTCCGGCTTTCTTCCAGCACCAATTCCAGGTCCTCGCCACTCACCTTCACGCGAATCGGCGTGGGCGGCAGAAACCGGTCGATGTGCAGGTGAAGCGGCGCCACGCATTCCAGCAAGTACACGGCATCCAATCCGGGAGCCATGCGGGGATCGGCGCTGCAATTGCCTTTTTCCGACCCCAACAACAAGTCGAACGCGCCTGTGACGAGCGGATGATCCCATGTCATGAACTGCATATCCTCGCGGCTTAGCGCCTGTTCGCGGTCGAACGTCAGCGTGAATCCGCCTGAAGGCAATCCCGGGAATGCATCGGAGAGAATGCCCGCGCGGCCCAATTTGTAAGTCCGCTCGCCAATCTTCTCGACCTGCAGAGCGTAATAATCGAAAACCGAGAGCATGAACTCCTCGAGCGCCATCTCGGCGTCTTTACGTCGGATTTCCGCAACGATCTTCTCGGCAACCTTCGGCCGGAACGAGTGCATCTCCATCAGCCGGTCGCGGCCCTCGTAAAGGCGTTTGGCGATCTCCTTGCGGATTTCCTGCGTGTCGAGAATCAGCTGCTCCAGGTCTTCGCGCGACTTCAGATTGTTGATGACGGGACCAAATCGTTCGAGTAATTCCCGCCCTCCCTGGAGCTGCTCGGCAAAAGAATTCAGTCCCTCGTCGTACCAGCGTGCGAGGACCTCCTGAAAACTATTAATGACAAAGGGGACGTGAATATTGACTTCCTCTCGCTGCCCGATTCGATCCAGCCGGCCGATGCGTTGTTCCAGAAGTTCGGGATCGACAGGGAGGTCGAACAGCACCAGATGGTGCGCGAACTGAAAGTTCCTTCCTTCGCTTCCGATCTCCGAGCAGAGGAGAATCCGGGCGCCTTCCTCTTCGGCAAACCATGCAGCGTTCCGATCGCGCTGCACCAGAGTCAGTCCCTCATGAAACACGGCAAGTTCGATGCGAATGCGGCGGCGAAGGGCGGTCTCAATAGCCGCCACCGTGTCTTTCGTCCGGCAGATCAGCAGTATTTTTTCCGGATCCAGGTACCGCATCAATTCGATTAACCAGGGAATCCGCGCATCGCCGTTCTTGGCCGCATCGAGCGGATGCAGTTGCACGATGCGTTCGGGAAATCCCGAAACCGTGTCACGCGTGTTGCGGAATCGCACACGACCTGTGCCGTGGCGGTCGAGGAGTTCGTCGAGCCTGGGCCCTTCCTCCAGCTTCTCTGCCTGACGGGCGACATCGCGAAAGTGTTCGTCTTCTTTCAGGAATGCATTGAGGTCGTAGAACCGATCGGGATCGAGGAGACGAAGCCGGGCAAAATGTCCGGCCATGCCCAGTTGTTCGGGAGTTGCTGTCAGTAACAGAAGTCCAGGAACCTGACGACCCAACGCTTCGACAATGGTGTACTCGGGGCTGGCGCCCTGTGGCGACCAATGCAGATGGTGCGCTTCATCCACGACCACAATGTCCCAACCTGCTTCGAGAGCCTGTTTTACGCGCTGCTCGCTGTCGGTGAACAAGGCGAGGCCGCAGAGGATCAACTGAGCTTCGAAAAAAGGATTGCGGTTGCCGGCCGCTTCGCACCGTTCTTCATCGTAGATGTGAAACCAGAGATTGAATCGGCGAAGCAACTCGACAAACCATTGGTGCACGAGCGACTCGGGAACCAGAATCAAGACGCGCTGCGCCCTGCCGGTAAGAATGAGCCGATGGAGAATCAGGCAAGCTTCAATCGTCTTGCCGAGTCCGACCTCATCCGCCAGCAGGACGCGAGGCGCCAGACGTGACGAAACTTCGGACGCAATGTAGAGCTGGTGGGGAAGCAGATCAATTCTTCCGCCGAGGAATCCTCGCACGGCAGACTTTCGGCGTCGATATTGATGTTCGAGGGCAGCCACCCGCAGATCAAAAATAGCGGAAGGATCAAACTGCCCGGCAAACAGCCGCTCTTCCGGCTTGTTGAAGCTGATCGTGTCGCTCAGGTCCTCTTCGCGGAATTCCTGCTTGCCGCTTTTGTAGCGCAGGAGGGTGTGCTCCTCGGTGAGGGATTGGATTGTAAGAGCTTTTCCCTTGCGATTCTGGATGGTGTCGCCAATTCGGAATCGCACGCGGCGCAAAGGTGCGTTGTTGCGAGCGTACTCGCGTTGCTCGCCGCTCGCCTTGAACTCCACGATGACAGTGCGCGGTGTGAGTCTCAGGATCGAGCCCAGTCCCAGTTCGGGCTCACTCTCGCTGATCCAGCGTTGTCCAAGCTGAAAGTCGTGGTTCATAACCGGTCATTCCCTCATTGGGAAACGATGAATCTACCATTAATGAGATACTCCGCAACGTGACGTCGTCTACACGCGCCTGGCTGCAGATGCATTTCTGCGTCTTGCTTTGGGGTTTCACAGCGATTCTCGGAAAGACAATCACGCTCCCGGCACTCCCGCTTGTCTGGCTTCGGATGGTTGTCGTCACGTTAGCTTTGCTGCTCTTGCCGGCCTTCTGGAAAGGGCTCGGCCGGATGTCACCTCGGTTGATGCTGATCTATGCGGGCATTGGAGCTCTGGTGACGGCCCACTGGATTACGTTCTACAGTGCCATCAAGATCGCTAACGCGTCGGTCGCTGCCACGTGCATGGCATTGACTCCTGTATTTGTCGCGCTTGTGGAGCCTGTGCTGGTGAAGCGGCGATTCGATGTGCGCGAGCTGTTCTTCGGCGTTGCCGTTGTCCCCGGCGTTGCCCTCGTTGTTGGAGGAACCCCGGGCGGCATGCGGACTGGTATCGCCGTTGGAATCGCTGCGGCGCTCTTCGGAGCCTTGTTCTCGACCCTGAACAAGAAATTCGTCCACGATGGCGATGCAATAACGGTCACGGGATTGGAAATGGTTGTCGGGGCTGTGTGCCTGGCGTTTATCTCGCCTCATGTCTGGCCGAATCGCCATGATGCACTTTTGATTCTGGCGCTCGCCGTGGGATGCACGCTGGTGCCCTATGTGCTGTCGCTGGTGGCGCTGCGGCATCTTTCGGCATTTTCTGCGTCCATTGCCGTGAATATGGAACCCGTGTACGCCATTCTGTTGGCGATTCCTCTGCTGGGGGAACAGCGGGAACTCGGCCTCGCGTTTTACCTGGGTGTCGCGATCATCATGATCGTGGTGTTCAGTCATCGGTGATAACGCTTTAACGTTTTCAGCACAGCCCTACGAAAATTCTTGACGATTTTCTCGCAATCCCATACTTAGTTAGTCAAATAACTAAGTATGGCAACCGATACAAAAAAAAGGATTGTCGGCGCAGCCATGCGCCTGTTTGCCGAAAAGGGATATCAGGCCACGACCATAGCCGAAATTGCGCGGGAGTCAGAAGCGAATGCCGGCAGTGTCTACTTCTTCTTTCAAACAAAACAGGACATCCTGCTGGCGGTTTTGGACAGCTACTGCCAGGGCATCGAACAGATGTTGCTGCAGCCGACCTGGGAAAGTGTTTCGGATCCGATTGACCGTATTTTCGCGCTGCTTGATCGATACCGTTCGTTCCTTCTCGAGACAGAGTGTCGGTATGGATGCCCGATTGGGATTCTCGCGCTCGAGTTGCACGACCCCGATCCACCGGTACGGGAAAAGCTCGCTGCCAACTTCGAACGATGGACAGCAGCGGTTGAGGGATGTCTTCGCGATGCTGGTGGGCGGTTGCCATCGGAAATCAACCTGCGAGACCTTGCAAGCTTCATTCTTACCACGATGGAAGGAGGCGTCATGCAAGCACGCACCTATCGTCATCCTGAAACATTCGACGCGTCGATACGTGTGCTTAAAAACTATTTCACCCATTTGCTCAAGGAGTCTCTATGATTCGTCGCTCTGGCACCGCCTCCACAACCGCATTGTTAATGTTTTTCTGTTTGAGCCTGGTGCGGGTTCCTGCCGCGTCACTCGATCCTGTCGTGACAGAAGGGATCGTTAATGGGTCTGTGGATGATGTCTGGAAGGCTTTCACGGACAAATCCGTCATCGAAAAGTGGATGGTTGCAAAGACCGATATCGACCTGAAGGTAGGTGGCCTGTGGCGAACAAGCTACAGCAAGGAGTCCGACCTAAACGATGACATGGCAATCCATCACACCGTCCTGGCATTTGATCCTGGTCGCATGCTTGCGTTTCGAACGATTAAGACTCCGAAGTCTTTTCCATATCCCGCAATAACGCATACCTGGACTGTCGTGTACTTCGAACCTGCCGGAGCCGGCAAGACGCGCGTTACGACCCGCATGATAGGCTTCGAAGACGACGACCAGGGCCGGCGGATGCGCGTCTTCTTCGAGCGGGGAAACCAGACGGAGTTCGATTCTCTGGTGAAGTTTTTCGAAACTGGAGCCCCGCAACCGGTGAAGTAAGCCAAGACGGTCATTGTTGCCAGATTCATGTTTTTCCTATATCCATGACAAATCATGATGATCGCTCAAGCTCAACTCCCCACATTCATGGCCGTCGCGGAACTTCTCAATCTCTCGGCCGCAGCCAGGAAAATCGGCATCACTCAGACGGGCGCCACGCAGAGAATCAAGTCCCTGGAACGGTCGCTCGGCGTTACCCTGTTTACGCGATCTCGTTCGGGAATGCGGCTGACTGAAGAAGGGCGGCGGCTGTGGCGCTACTGCACCGAGGTGTCAAACCTGGAGGGAGAATTCTTTTCCGGGATAAAAGGTGTGGGACAAACCCGCGAAGTGGAATTATGCATCGTCGGTCCGATGAGTCTGCTCGCCGGACGTGTGGTGCCACGTTATAGCGAAATCGCTCACAAGTGGCCCAATTTAAATTTGCGATTTGTCATCGACTCCAATGCGAACCGTTTGAATCAGCTGAAGCGTGGGACCTGTGATCTGGCCTTCGTCTTTCCTCATGAAGTGGGCTTGGAGCTCGATAGCAAGCTTGTGAAGCCCGTGGAGTACATCCTCGTTGCAACTTCGCGATGGAAAGGCCGTCCTTTGAAGGAGATCTTAGAAACAGAAAAACTTTTCGCCTATCATGCCGGCGATACAACAGGCACCGACTATCTGAAAGCTTTTAATTTACTGGACCGATTCAAGCGATCAAGGCTTTGTGTAAGCGAGAATATTACGCTCATCCGCATGCTCGAACTCGGTTTGGGCTTTGCAGTTCTTCCGAAAGAAATTGTAGAACCGCTAATCGATGAGAATAAGCTCGCGCCATTAAATCAGGGACGGCCTTATAAGATCTCCTTTGCGCTTGCGTGGTATCCGCGACGAGAAATGCCGCCTTATTTTCGTGAAATTGTCCAAATGATCAAGTAGACATTAAGATTATCAAAACCAATGCAGTTCCCTCATCAAGCGATAACTCGCCGATCCTTCCTCGGAGCGTCCGCAGTCGTTCCACTCGCGATCGTTTCTGGTGACGCACTCCAGGACTATCGCTATCGTTATGATCACGTGATCGGCACGTCTCTCGACATCGCCATTCGCGCGCGCAACGAAAGCATCGCTCGTGTTGCCGAACAAACTGTGCTTTCCGAGATCCGACGCCTTGCGGCAGTTCTTAACACGCGAAACCCAAACAGTGAGATCAGCCGCGTTCCTGGCCGTTGGAAGGCGCGATCGCAAGCATTGGGAGATGTCCTTTATGCCTACGACTTCTGGGAACGGCAGACACGTGGCGCCCTCTCTCTTCGCCCCGAAGGGCCCAACGGTCCGATCAACGTCGATGCTCTTGGCAAAGCCTACATTGTCGACCGCGCCCTGGAAGCTGCGCGTCAGGTGCCCGGCATAGAAAGGATCGTGCTCAATATTGGCGGCGATATTCGGCTGAGCGGTGGTGGCGAGATTGACGTGACGGATCCCGCGTCTCCCTTCGACAATTCGCATCCTCTCACGCGCGTTTGGCTGGAAGACGAAGCTATAGCGACCAGCGGAACTTATGCACGTGGCGCGCATCTGCTGGATCCACGGACAGGCGCACCCGCTTCCACGATCTCCAGCGTGACCGTTGTCGCCCGCGACGCCGTCACCGCTAACGCACTAGCTACTGCGGCGTGTATTGAAGGCGCGAATGCAGGCATGGCTCTCATCGAAGACACGCCCCATGCCGAAGGGATTCTCGTCAGGCGCGGAGGTGTGCTGGTGCGATCCTCCGGATTTGCAACAAGCGAGCGTCCTCGCGTCATTCGCGCCGCGGCAATCACGGACTGGCCTGCCGGCTTTCGCGTAACGATGTCCATCCGACTGGTCGACGGCACAGGGCGTGGCGCTCAACGTCGGCCCTATGTGGGAGTGTGGGCAGAAGATCCGGCCAACGGCAACAAACTGATCCGCGTGATCGCCTTCTGGGCAAACGATCCTCGTTACTATAACGAGCTCTCTATCCTCTTCAACCGCGCAGGGCGAAGCCGTGATCGCATGGAAGGGACCGCGAGAGCAACTCGCCCTGCGGGCAAGTACGACTTGATGTGGGACGGGTTGGATGACCAAATGGCCCCAGTCCCGAGCGGAACCTACCGGATTGTCGTGGAGACCAACCGCGAAAATGGCAGCTACGGCAAGCAAAGCGGGCTGATTACGTGCGGCGGCGAGCCTTCCGAAGTAAAAATATCCGGGACAGCCAATTTCGAACCCATCACCATTGAGTACGGGCCAAGAACGAACGCGGTATGATGAGCCTTAAAAGGAAACGTGAGGACTTCATGAAAATACCAGGCATTCTAGCGCTCTTTCTAATGTTGTCTTCGTTCGCTGGCGCACAGACATTTGAAATTCGCGTCACTGGCCAATACACGGTGGGAAAGAACGACACGACCGATACGGCGAAACAGTTGGCAACCTTAGATGCCGGCTTCAAGGCGCGGGATCGAGCCGTCGCTCAGCTGGCGGACCAGCCTTCTGTGAAGAGTCTGCAATTGACGGAATTGCAACTGGCGGCTTATGTCGCTGGACTTATCGAGCCATCGGCGCCGGTGAGCACGGTTGACGGCAAAGTCCATAAGTCTGAAATCGTGGTTCGTCTCGATGACAAGGCTGCCTCGCGAATTGTTACCCTGCATGAAGATAGAGAAGCTTCGCTGGATCTGGTGGAGGCGATGAAGCGCAGCCGTCAACTCCAGGAAAAATTGGCACAGGATAACCTTGCCGTTGGAAACGCCTCTGCGGCAGAACTCATGAAAGCGGTCCAGATTCGCCAACAAACGATTGAGAAGCTACAGGCAATTCCACTGCTTGCCCAGGCGCGCTTCGTGGCCGCGCGTCACGAATTGGGGCCTTCATCCGCCCGCGTCTCGTCTGAGGAAGGGCGCCGTCAGGCGATGACGCTCGTCGAGCGCGCCATTGCGATTGATGCGACAAATCCCGATGCCCGGAGAGTTGCCGGAGACATTTTCCTGATGGAGGAGGAGCCGGCTCAGGCCGAAAAGGAATATCGCGACGTCTTAAAACAAAATCCGAACTCGAACATCGATCACAACAAGCTCGGCAACGCATTGATGGACCAGGGGGACATTCAGGAGGCCGCTGCGGAATTCAAGGAAGCATTCCGCCTGAACCCCTCGGATGCCGTGAGTCATGCCGATCTCGGGCTGATCCTCAGGGCAACCCAAAACCCTTCCGGCGCGATGGCCGAATTTCGTGAAGCCCTTCGCATCGATCCCAACTACGTCGACGCCCATAACTATCTCGGAATTACGATGGCGAGCCAGGGACAGATTCCCGAGGCCCTGGCCGAATTCCAGGAAATCATCCGCATCCAGCCCAATTCTTCTCTCGGCCATTTCAACGCTGCTACCGCTCTTGCTGATCTGGAAAAGGATGAAGAAGCCGCAAAAGAATTGCGCGAAACGGTTCGCTTGAATCCGAACCATTACAATGCTCATTACAATCTCGGAGAGATGCTTCGGTTGCTCGGAGAACTGCAGGAGTCGGCAAAAGCATTTCGCGAGTATGTGAACCGCGCCCCCGACACTCCCGCCACCAAGCGCAATAAGGAAAAGGCCATGACCTACATCAAGGCATTCGAAGAGCAATAGCCTCGACACTGAGCAGACTCACCAATGAACCCCACCTTTATTTATGGCACTGCGTGGAAGAAGGAGGCGACAACCCGGCTTGTCCAAACGGCGATAAAGGCCGGCTTCACCGCCATCGATACCGCCAATCAGCCGAAGCATTACTCGGAATGGCTCGTCGGTGAGGCTCTTGAAGCGCTGGAGCGAGAAGGTGTCTCGCGCGAGTCCCTCTTCTTGCAGACGAAGTTCACGCCGCTCGATGGACATGACAACCGCGTTCCGTATGACCCGCATGCTGACCTCAAGTCGCAAGTGCGCCAGTCTTTCGAACGTTCGCTCCAAAACCTGAAGACCGATCACGTGGATTCTTATCTTCTGCACGGCCCCTATTCGCATCCGGGCCTTGGCGACAGTGATTGGGAAGTCTGGGGCGCCATCGAAGAGCTCTATCGGTCGGGACGCACAGGCATGATTGGCGTGAGCAATGTGAACTATCTTCAGCTCTCGCTGCTATTGGAGCGCGCCGCGATCAAGCCTATGGTGGTCCAGAACCGCTGCTTCGCGAATCGCGGATGGGATCGAGAGGTGCGAGAGATCTGTGTCGAAAACAGCATCATGTATCAGGGCTTCTCGCTGCTCACTGCTAACGTGTCCGTCCTGCAGAGCGCGACAATCAGATCATTGGCGACAAAACTCGGCGTTGACACCATGCAGGTCATTCTTCGTTTCGCCATGCAGGTCGGCATGGTTCCTCTCACGGGTACATCGAACGAGGAGCACATGCGGCAGGACCTTGGCATTTATCGCATCTTGCTCAGCGACGAAGAAGTGGCCTTGATCGAATCGATCGCCGGGTGATCCCGGCGTAGAGCTTCGCTGATCGCTGACCGGAACGTTCACGTAACTATCGTTGTGCCACTTTACGCGAAGGGGTTCTCCGGCGTCAGCAATGGACTCATCCGACACATCTTTACCTGTGCCGTAGTTTTCCGCCTCGCTCAACGGAAGACGGAATTCGCTCGCCACAGGTTTCCTCACGATCGCTCCGTTATTTCGTGGTCTCGATCGGCACCTTCAGCATCAACGCGCCAATCCAATCCGTCGGATTTACAACCGCGGGAAAGTTTATGTGACACATCACACACGCCGGATGGAAGTTGCTCAATGGAATCGAGCGCCTATAGACCCATTCGCCTTCCACCTTTTGGACATCCGTGGTCGGTTGACCCGCAAGGGCGTTCGCCAGTGCTCGTTCCTCGAAAGGATCCCTGGGCAGGTCGTTATCGCTGAGAGGCTGCCTCGTGCCGACGAGCCGCATATTCGTATTTTTGTCGTTGAATACCAGGCCAATGGATTGAATACCCCGGGGAGCATTCTCGGGCGTAGTTTCCGAGAACTCCTGGAGTAGAGCAGCAAAGAGTGTGGCTTGCAGCAGGTCCGTCGCTTGCTGTGCCTTTGCGATTTCGGCCGCTGATGGAGGCTTCTTCTCCTGGACGGGACCTGCCAATACAAACCCAGCCATAACGAACACGCCAATCAGGCAGAACGCACGCTTCATAGGTAACTCCTGGTGAGATTTTGTGATCGTTGCGGACATCGCATTATAGCGAGAAAGCCGCGGGAAGCCTTGAGAGGAGTTCCTACTTTCCCGCCGCTGTATATCGTCGGATCTCTACATCCTGCATGGCCGGCGATGTATCCAGAAGGGGCGCGGGCATCTGTCGAACGTAGTTATCGAAGAAGGCGCGCACGTATGCCGTGACGACCGAAAGAATGCGCGCATGAGGTGTCGCTTCCTGCACATCTTTGGGCCAGATGTTGATGCCAGACCCATCTACTCGGCCCAGCAGCCTTACATCCAGGAAGCTGTTGTGGGATATTCCCGGCGTCGAAATCGTAACGTGATAGCTTCCTCCCGCTATCGTCTTGTAAATAGTTTTCTGTGCCGCCTCTCTCTTTGCCGAGCGATTCGCTGCATAGGACTCTTGAGTTGTGCCCATCTGGCGAAAAACTTCTTCGGGAAGTTCCGGATCAAGATGATCGATCATCATGAACGGTTGCTGCATGCTCCCGCCGGTCGCATCCAGCCAGAAGGGCTGCCAGAAAACGTTGCCGTCTTCATTCAGGCAAGCTGTGACTCGCCGATCCAGCTGACAGGTGCGGGCCGCCGTGCGACCTCCGCGCGAATGACCGAAGACACCGATGCGACCGAGCTCCAGTCTTTGATAAAAGATGGATGTGCTGTCCTTGTTGGCATCGATGAGCTTATCGATCACAAATCGAATATCCTGAGCCAGCATATCGGAGACCACCTGCTCGAAGTTCTCAGGATTCCCGGTACTGAGGCGAGACCAGTAGTCATTAGCAGGAGTGACCACGCGGCCGTCAGGAAAAGCCGAAAAAGCTGCTTCGTAGGTATGCACGACGCCCACCACGAGATATCCGTAACTGGCGAGTTCTTCCATTTGTGTGGTGTAAGCGAGGGGAGTGTTGCCACCGCCAGGGGAAAACACGAGGACAGGCAATTTCCCGCCTGGAGGCAGGCGCGCTCCATCAAAGGAGTGAGACCGCAACTCACCGGACTCGATTTTTGCCCAGATTGGGCCGAACAGATTATTGAGGCCGATCCTTGTGGCAATTGGGCGTAAGAGTTCCGCGGCCGGCATGTATGGACCTGCAACACGGCCGTCACCAACGGCGGGATACCAGACATAAACCATGATTTCGCGAAAGTCGTCTGGAGCACTTGTGATGACTTCGGGTCTATTGCGATCGACCCAATCAAAGGATGCCCGACCGACGTCATATCGGCCTGTGGGAGTGGGTAAAGACCCGACGCTTTGGCCGAAAGAAATCGCGGTGCTGGCGAGAATGAATGAGAGAAGGACACGTCGGCGCATATCCAACATCTTTGACACCGGAATGTTGCTGCTGTTCCCTCGCGTGCCCTATTTTCGTCTTGTCTGCGTGAATCGCCCGTTGCTGTCTTTGTTGCTGTAAAAGCGAAGGTCGTTAAGGTCCCACGGGCTCGATTCGTAACACCATACCGTCTGCTGTGTTTCCTCCGGAACTCTGCTCAGTAACCACATAGATGTAGCCATCCGGGCTTTGCTGTACGTCGCGAGGACGTACGTCCATCGGGATCAGCAGCCCTTCGCGGCGCTCGGCCTGGGACGGCTGATTGAATGCTACACGTATCAACTGCCGCGTTGTCAGGGCTCCCACGAAAAGATTGTTCTTCCATCGAGGGAATTTGTCGCCGGTGTAAAACATGATGCTCGACGGGCTGATCGACGGTACCCAATGAATACGGGGGTTATCCATGCCGGGCCGTGCCCACGGCTGATCGGAAACAAGGGAGCCGGTGTAGTTGCGCCCTGTTGAGACAAGCGGCCAACCGTAATTGTGACCCGGGAGGAGGATATTCACCTCGTCTCCGCCCATCGGTCCGATCTCGGCCTGCCACAGTTCTCCAGTTTCCGGATTAAACGCGAGCCCATATCCATTGCGATGCCCGTAGGTAAAGACCTCCGGCTTTGCTCCTGGACGTCCGACAAAAGGATTGTCGGGAGGCACTGTGCCGTCGTCTTTTAGCCGCAGCGTCTTTCCGACATCGTTTCCTGGATCCTGCGCTTTTATGCGAAGGCTATTGTCGTCGGTGCCATTGCAGCAAATTCGATCGCGATCGCCAACGGTGAGGTAAAGTGATGCATCAGGTCCGAAAAGAAGACGGCCGGCAAGATTCCCCCCAGTCTCCCAGGCGTCGGCAACGAAAATCTCCTGCGCATCTTCAACTTTGGAACCCTTGAGGTGCCCTCGGGCTATGGCAATTGTTGTCCCGCGTTCGCCATTCTTGGGATACGACATGTAGATAAGGCTGTTCTGTGCGAACCGCGGATGGAGCGCCAGACCATGAAGGGCATCTGCTGTCGGCCCCGTTGAACTCGGCGACGTCCAGACAACTTCTGGTGACAGAACGCCGCCGCGAATCATCCTCAACTTGCCGTTCTTTTCGGCGACCAGGATCGTCTGCGCATCGATGAACGCGAGACTCCACGGGTGAAAGAGGCCGGTGGCGACTGTTACCACCCGGATTTTTCCGCCCTGCACGTCGAGAACACGAGGACTCGTGTCCCGAACTGTGCTCTGCTGGCCATGCGTTGGAATGGCAAGGACAGCTACAATCGCGAATACGACTGTTACCAGTTGCCCTGTTTTCATAGGTGCTCCTTTGACGGACTCACGGAACGAGAACACGACGTGATCGGATACTGAGGGCGCACATTATCGGAAAAGGCGAATCAGGTCAAAACCCAGACGAGTGCCGTATGATTTGATGCAGATCCGAACGAGAGCGGAGGACGTCTTGAAGGGAATTCTGAAATGGCCGTTGATCATCGCAGCAGCGGTTGTAGTTTTGAGGATCGCCAACGAGCGTGCAGGCGGGCCGCCGCTTCTGAGCAGCACGCTTAGCGTGGTCGCACTGCATACCCTGCTGTTTCCAATCTATTGCGCTATTCGACTCGCGGGGATCGGCATGGACCGCCCGTATGTCGCGCTGCTCAAGTCGATTTTTGTGTATGCGGTATTGACTCGGGTCATGCTGTTACCCGTCTACTGGCTGGCTCGTATTTTTGAATGGCCGGAAGCGCGTTTCTACGGACTGTTTGGGCCAGGCGTGAATCCATTTATGGGTTTTATCGTAGTACCATTCGTGACCGCGCTGTTTTGGATCGTTACGTCCGTTGTCGTTGGCGGCGCCATCGGTGCGGCGCTGCTGGCGATAGTGCGTTCACGGTCGAAGGCTGCGAACCTCTAGACAGGAGAGAACCGCAATGAGGCCTTCTGCTGGCACAATCCGTCCTCATCTATCAAAGCGTGTTGTTCCTCTTTCCGGCGATGGCGCCGCGCTTTACGAACGTCATCTCACGTTTGATAACGTGGTGGCGCTTGATAAGGCGACGATGCGGGATCGGTTCGAGGCGGTCGCCCGTTCGGTTCGCGATCTATTGTCCCCACGCTGGCTGGCCTCCGAGGCTGCTTACGAGCGCAAAAATCACAAGCGCGTCTATTACGTGTCGATGGAGTTTCTCATCGGCAGGACACTGGCGAACAACATCACGAACTTGCTGCTCGACCCGGCAGTCGGTGAATTAGCGAAAGCCGAAGGCCTGGATCCCCTGGAAATTTTCGAAGAGGAACCCGACGCCGGCCTGGGGAATGGAGGCCTGGGGCGTCTGGCAGCATGTTTTCTCGATTCGATGGCGACGATGGGTATCCCCGCAATGGGGTACGGATTGAGGTACGAATACGGAATCTTCAAGCAGTCATTCAAGAACGGCTGGCAGGAGGAGCTTCCGGATTCGTGGTTACGACGGCCGGATCCGTGGGAGATCCCTCGCCCCGAGGAAGCCGTCGAAGTTCACCTCAATACGTCCTACGAGATTCGTAATGGCGAACTCATCACGGTGCCGGGGCGTCCGTCTATTCTCATCGGTATACCTTATGACCGTCCAACGGTTGGCTATGGCGCCGACAATATCAACACGCTGCGTCTTTGGGCCGCCAGCACGCCCGACGCGTTTAACTTCGCGCAGTTTGGGCATGGGAATTTCGTCGGTGCGCTCACCGATAGTCTGGCGGCCGCAACACTCACTCGCGTGCTGTACCCCGATGACTCGACGCGAAAGGGACAGGGTTTGCGATTCTTCCAGGAGTATTTCCTGGTTGCCTGTTCGCTTGCGGACCTCATTCGCCGATTCCGTCGGAACGGCAACAGCTGGACTGACCTGCCCGAAAAAGTCGCAATCCAATTGAATGATACGCATCCCGCCCTGGCCGTGCCGGAACTCATGCGCATCCTTCTCGATGAGGCGAAGCTCGACTGGGACACGGCGTGGGATCTCACGCAGCGAACGTTAGCCTATACCAATCACACGCTGCTTCCCGAGGCGCTCGAAAAATGGCCGGTAATCTGGTTTGAGCACATCATTCCGCGGATTCTTGAAATTACATACGAAATCAACAGAAGGCTATTGACCGATGTCCGTTCTCGCTATCCAGGAGACGAAGCGCGCGTCCAGCGAGTAAGCCTGGTGGAAGAAGGCCGCACTCGAAAGATACGAATGGCGAATCTCGCAATTACCGGTTCACACAGCACCAACGGAGTGGCTGCGCTCCATTCCCGGCTGCTTGCGAAGCAAGTAGTACCTGACTTTGCAGAGCTCTTCCCTGATCGCTTCAATAACAAGACCAACGGTGTTACCCAGCGACGCTTTTTGTTGATGGCGAATCCTCCATTGGCGCGCCTGATCACAGCCACTATTGGCGATGGCTGGGTCACGAACCTGGAGGAACTCTCAAGATTGCAGCCGCTGGCGAATGATTCCTCATTCCAGCTAGCGTTCTGGGATGCAAGGCGCCAGGCAAAGGAACACTTCGCCTCATGGCTTAAAGAAGGTTCTGGTGTGATCGTGGACCCCAAAAGCATATTCGACAGCCAGATCAAACGTCTCCACGAGTACAAGCGTCAGTTATTGAATGCGCTTCACATCGTGCTTTTGTACCAGCGGCTGCGCGCAACCCCCGACTTGCAACTGCCGCCCCGTACCTTCTTTTTTTCTGGCAAAGCGGCTCCGGCCTATCAGTTCGCAAAGCTCGTGATCAAGTTCATCAATAACCTCGGCGCAACGCTTCAGCAGGATCCGATCGTTCGCGGCCGGCTCCGTGTGATTTTCGTACCGGATTACCGGGTGTCTATCGCCGAAAGACTGATTCCCGCCAGCGATGTCTCCGAGCAGATTTCCACAGCCGGTTACGAAGCAAGCGGCACGAGCAACATGAAATTCATGATGAATGGGGCGCTGACGATAGGCACACGCGATGGAGCTACTATCGAAATGGCAGAGGCCGCAGGCGAACAAAATTTTTTCCTCTTCGGGCTGACAGCCGACCAGGTCGCAGCTTCACGGTCTTACTACAACCCCCGCTGGCACTATGAGAACGAGCCTGAGCTTCGGGGCGTGCTCGATCTCATACGGTCGGATTATTTCAGCCGTTTTGAACCGGGAATCTTTACGCCGTTGCTCGACATCCTTCTTAAAAGCGATTTCTACATGCACCTTGCCGATTTCACCTCGTATGCGCATGCGCAGGAGCGGGTGAGCGCGCTCTATCAGACTCCGGCGGAATGGTCGCGGCGAGCGATTTTGAATATCGCCGCCTCGGGCCGCTTTTCCAGCGACCGCACAATCAACGAGTATGCTTCCGACATCTGGAATGTCACGCCCTGCAGCGTCGAATAGAGCGGACTGGATTGGACACAACGAACACCGGATTGAACGACAGGCTGGTGGTATGCGATAGTCCTCGTTTGCTTTCGAGGAAAGATGAGCGCAGAACCGTACGTTAAGCAGGATCCAAACCCCAATCCACTCAACTTCAAAATGCCGCAGGGCGCGATCGATGCGCACATGCATGTGATCGGGCCGTTCGATCGGTTTCCGCTCGCCGCGTCGTCGAAGTACCAGCCTTTTGAATCCACATGGGGAGAGCAGAAGGAGATCCTCATCGACCGGATGGGATTCTGGGGATACGTCGTCGTACAGGCAACATGCCACGGTACCGACAACGCCGTGGTAGTGGATGCGCTCGAACATATGGAAGGCCGCGCGGCCGGGGTTGTCAGTGTGACCGAAGATGTCACAACCGATGAGCTTCGTCGGATGCATGATGTCGGCGTACGTGGCATTCGCTTCGCGTTTCTTCCCCACATCGCCAGTGAAACAACACCTGCCGATGTCATCCAACGGATCGCGAAGAAGATCGAACCGTTCGGTTGGCACACGGACCTGTACTTTCTGCCCGAGACCTTCGGAGTAATGGAGCCTTTGATCAAGTCGCTGCCGACGCCCGTGATCATCGATCACATGGGACGGCCCGACGTGAAGATTCCGGTGGAGAGCAATGACTACTTCAAGCGGTTGATCGATCTCGGAGCAAGCCGCGATGGAATTTTCTGGAAACTGACGTCACCCGATCGCTACACGCGGTCTGCGCGTCCGGAAGACTGGCCTGTCGTTCTCCCTTTCGCGCACGCGTTGCTGCGTCATTTCCCCGGAAATGTCATCAGCGGTACAGACCGCCCGCGTCCGAATATGAACACGGTGATCGTGACCGGCAGAGGTAACCCGCCGAACAAAATGCCGAACGACGGCGACATTGCGAACTTCTGGATCTGGCCTTCAGCCCACAAGGATCCCGAGATTCTCAAGCAGATGCTCGTGCTGAATCCTCGGAAACTCTATCCCTTCAAGGCTTGATCGAATCCAGGATCGCGTTCAACGTGGAGCTCGGCCGCATGGCCTTCGTTGCCATGGCGGGATTCGGATGGTAATAGCCGCCGATCTCGACGGCCCGGCCTTCCGATTGACGCAACTCCTGGACGATTTTTGCTTCGTTGTCTCCAAGCTGCGTCGCGATGTCTCGAAACTTTGCCTGAAGTTCCTTGTCTTCGTTTTGCTCGGCAAGAGCCTGCGCCCAATACAGCGCCAGATAAAAGTGGCTGCCCCGGTTATCGAGCTCGCCAACTTTGCGTGACGGGGATTTGTTGGCTTCGAGCAGCTTGCCGTTTGCGCGATCCAGCGCCTTCGCAACAACCAGGCCGCGCGCGTTGCCGGTGCGCCTTGCTTCGTCTTCGATTGAAACCGCCAGCGCCAGAAACTCGCCGAGAGAATCCCATCGGAGATGGCCTTCTTCCAGAAACTGCTGCACGTGTTTCGGTGCGGACCCGCCGGCGCCGGTTTCGTACAGGCCGCCGCCCGCGAGCAAAGGAACGATGGAAAGCATCTTCGCGCTTGTGCCGAGTTCGAGAATGGGGAAGAGGTCCGTCAGATAGTCACGCAGGACGTTGCCCGTAACCGAAATCGTGTCCTGTCCTGCCCGAATGCGCTGCAGCGTTGTGCGCATGGCTTCGACTGGAGACTCAATGCGAATGTCCAGCCCAGACGTGTCGTGATCTTTTAAGTAGCGCTGAACTTTTTCAATCAGGTTGCGGTCGTGCGCGCGGTTGCTGTCCAGCCAGAAGATTGCTGCGGATCCGGTAAGACGCGCGCGCGTTACTGCCAATTTGACCCAGTCGCGGATCGGCAGGTCTTTCGTTTGGCACATGCGCCAGATGTCACCCTGCTCCACAAGATGCTCGAGAAGCGTTTGCCCTTCGGCATCTACCACACGCACTGTTCCGTTTGCAGGGATCAGGAAGGTCTTGTCGTGAGACCCATACTCTTCGGCTTTCTGCGCCATCAGCCCGACGTTGGCAACTGCCCCCATCGTCGGCACGTGGAAAGCGCCGTTCTTTTTGCAGTCCTCGATGACTTCCTGATAGATGCCGGCATAGCAACGATCCGGAATCATGTAGCTGGTGTCGCGCGGTTTCCCGTCAGGCCCCCACATCTGCCCGGAGGTTCGAATTGCGGCCGGCATCGATGCATCAATGATCACGTTGCTCGGTACATGAAGATTCGTGATGCCCTTGTCGGAATCCACCATCGCCAGAGGCGGCTGCGCCTTATATACGTCATGGATGTCCCGTTCGATCTCTTCACGTTGAGCTGCCGGCAATCCCTGAATCTTGGCGTAGACATCGCCGATGCCGTTGTTGGGTTCAACGCCCAGTTTCTCAAACAGCGCGGCGTGCTTATCGAAGACTGCCTTGTAGAACACACGGACCGCGTGGCCAAACATGATGGGGTCCGAGATCTTCATCATCGTGGCCTTCAAGTGGAGTGACAGCAGAACAGCATCCGATTTTGCCGCTTGAGTCTCTTTTTCGTAGAACGCCCGAAGTTGGCGGCAGTTCATGACTGCGGAGTCGATAACTTCGCCTTCCTGAACAGACGTCGACTCCTTAAGCACCGTTGTCTTGCCTTGAGAATCTGCAAACTCAATTCGAAGCTTGCCGGCCTTACGAATCACCGCAGACTTTTCGCTCGAGTAGAAGTCTCCGTCTCGCATGTGGGCGACACGCGATTTCGAACTCGCAGTCCATGCGCCCATCGAGTGTGGATGCTTCTTCGCGTATTCCTTGACCGAAGCGGACACACGCCGATCGGAATTGCCCTCTCTCAACACGGGATTGACCGCGCTACCGAGGACTTTGGAATACCTGGCCTGGATAGATTTTTCGGTATCGCCCTTTGGCTCCTCCGGATAATTGGGTACGGCAAATCCCTGCGATTGCAGCTCCTTGATCGCGGCCGTGAGCTGCGGAATGGATGCGCTGATATTGGGCAGCTTGATAATGTTGGCTTCCGGAGTCGTCGCCAGTTCGCCGAGTTCAGCAAGGGCGTCTGTGTGTTTCTGTTCAGGTTTCAGATAATCCGGAAATGCTGCAAGGATTCGTCCGGCCAGGGAGATATCGCGCGTTTCTACCGTGATCCCTGCGGCCTGGGTAAATGCCTTGACGATCGGCAGCAGGGAATATGTTGCTAGAGCGGGAGCCTCATCAGTCTCTGTGTAAATGATTTTTGCTGTATTCATGGTTGTCCTTCCAGCGGTCGCGGTCATCGCTGCCGGGTTGGTAATTATAGACCGTCGAAGGAACGGTCAGTGGGGCACTTTGAGGCAAACCTGCGATTTGTCGGCTCGCAAATTAGCCCGGAGACCGAATATCATCATCGGATGACCAGGCAACTGAATAAGTACAGCTCACGTATCACGACTCCAAAATCGCAGGGCGCGTCACAGGCGATGCTCTATGCCACCGGTTTGTCCGACGCCGATCTTGAAAAGCCGCAGGTCGGAATCTCGAGCGTGTGGTTCGAGGGGAACTCCTGCAACATGCATCTGCTTGACCTTGCCGAGAAAGTGAAGGAGGGCGTTAAGGCCGCAGGTATGGTCGGCATGCGGTTCAACACGATCGGAGTTAGTGACGGCATTTCCATGGGAACCGACGGCATGAGCTTTTCACTCCAGTCCCGAGATCTCATCGCCGACTCCATTGAAACCGTCATGAGCGGTCAATGGTACGACGCGAATATATCGCTGCCTGGCTGCGACAAGAATATGCCGGGATGTTTGATCGCCATGGGCCGGCTTAACCGTCCCGCGTTAATGGTCTATGGAGGGACAATCCAGGCGGGCCATAGCGAAGGGCAGAAGCTGGATGTCATTTCGGCTTTTCAAAGTTACGGCGAGTTTCTGTCGGGAAAGATCGATGAGAACCGGCGGCGCGAAATCATTCGTCACGCGTGTCCGGGGGCGGGCGCCTGCGGCGGCATGTACACGGCGAACACGATGGCATCTGCAATCGAAGTGCTGGGGATGTCGTTGCCGTACAGTTCCTCCACTCCTGCCGAAGATCCGATGAAGCTCGACGAGTGTTTTCGAGCGGGCGCCGCGATTCGGAATCTCCTCGAACTGGATCTGAAGCCACGCGACATCATGACTCGGCCGGCATTCGAGAATGCGATGGTTCTCATGACGGCCGTGGGCGGATCCACGAATGCCGTTCTTCATCTGATCGCAATGGCGAGATCGGTTGGGGTCGAACTGACGATTGATGACTTCCAGCGCGTGAGCAACCGTGTTCCCCTTCTCGCCGACTTCAAGCCGAGCGGCTACTACGTCATGGAGGATCTGCACAAGATCGGCGGGATTCCGGCCGTTGTGAAAATGTTGCTCGATGAGAATCTGCTGAATGGCGATTGCGTCACTGTGACGGGTAAGACGCTGGAGGAGAACGTGAAGGATCTTCCGGGTCTGCCGCAGGGACAGCCGATCGTGCGGCCCCTTTCGAATCCGCTGAAGGCCACAGGGCACATTCAGATCCTGAAAGGGAATCTTGCCCCGGAAGGCGGAGTGGCGAAGATCACCGGAAAGGAAGGACTGCGCTTTTCGGGTCCGGCAAAAGTGTATGACTCCGAGGAAGACATGCTCCATGCGCTGGAACGCAAGGAGATTGTGAAGGGTGATGTCATCGTCATTCGCTACGAAGGACCGAAGGGTGGTCCCGGAATGCCGGAGATGTTGACGCCGACTTCGGCCGTGATGGGCGCAGGACTGGGGAAAGATGTGGCGTTGATTACCGACGGCCGATTTTCGGGAGGATCGCACGGATTTATCGTGGGACACATCACGCCGGAGGCGCAGGAGGGAGGCACGATTGCGCTGATCCGCAGCGGAGATCGAATCACGATCGATGCGGAGAAGAATGTGCTGAATGTGGATCTTCCGGACGATGAACTTTCGGCCAGGCGCAAAGCGTGGAAGATGCCGCCGTACAAATCGGATCGCGGCACGCTCGCCAAGTATATCCGCCTGGTGAAGAGTGCAAGCCTGGGTTGTGTGACGGACGAGAGTTAGCATCCGTCACCTCAATTTCTTTCAAAAGACGAAGGTGTAGCCCGGATCCAGCGAGTGGTTCAGCGGATCAGCGCTGAGCAAAAATTCTCGTATGAGGTACGGATTCGTGCGCTTCTTGAAAAGCGCATTGTCAATCACCTCGAGGCCGTGCTCAATGCCGGAGGATTCGTCGATGTCGATATCTGCAGCCATGCGTCCTGTGCCCTCCTGAACCATGAACGTCAGTTGGATATTGGCGTGTGCATCCCGGCTTTTGAAACTGGGTCCGACACCGAACCCTGGAAGAGGTGGATGTAGACTGTTCGGCGCGGATTTGAACCGGAGACTATCGTTTAATCGGCTCACTAATCCGGAGTTCACAAAGGCGAAAAATCGGTCCTGACGGCAAACAAGCAGGTCTTCTATCCCTTGCAGGCAGTTGTCAGTCGTTTCATGCGAAGCTTTTTTGACAATGTTGAGGAGACACGCTTTCCGCAACGGCCCGAGCTTCTCGTAGAGCGCAGCACCGGCCAAGCCGAGCAGGTCCCGATCCTCAGGCTTGTCCTCTGTCATCTGCGCCGCGTTCAATATCTGTTGAATTTTGTCCGGTAACTGCTGGAATGCCAGAGCATCAATGTCGGAAATCTCTCCCGGTTTAACCCAGAATTCGATATCGTCCGTGCCGCCGTTCACGGTGTCTTCGACAATTCGTTGGAAGTAGGAGTACTCGCGGTGGTGAGGAGTTGAGGCCATAACACGGTACATCGTTCCGATACCCCCGCGGCACGGAAGCTCCGAAACGATGGCATCGGTGGCTGAATTCATATTCATGGAAACTTCCATGTTTTCGCCCCCAGCGCCTGAATCGCCGCTCATCCGCTCAAAGTAGAGTTCGACCTTCTCGTTCAACGCTGCGCCGCGCAAGTCCGTCAAGTTCAAGTGCAGTTTTCCTTTTGCCATAGGTCCCTCCGGTTTCGGTGCTGTCGCGCGGACTCACTATACAGAAAGAGGGCGCGAGCGCAACGTTCTGGCGGTAGCCAAACACACAGGCACATCCGGGAAGCGCCGGGGCTCTCTTCGCGTTCAAAGCGGATCCAAATTGATCCCGTGACGTCACAGGCATGTCAACACCTTGAGCGCAACCACGCGTTCTGAAAAACTCAGTCGTCCTGAAGGCCGTGGCGGAGCGCTAGGTACTCCTGGCCGGCGGGTGTGATGTAGAAGAAGCGTTTTAAGTCAAACTGTTCGTTACGGTCCTTGTAGCTTCGACGGATCTCTGAAAGGCCCGTGCCATCGTAGTTGCGGATCAATCCCATGGCACGCAGCCGTTTTAGTTCTCCAAAAAGATCCTCGGAGTAATAGCAGAAAAAAGTGTGATCGTTGTTCAGGCCGACGAGTTTGTCGAACTCATATTGGGTAACGATGCCTTGCAGTGCGACCTGGAGCGACCGAATTTGGGACTGCTGTTGCGCGAGCTCTTCCTGCTGCCGGTCTTGCCTGGAGTTGAGCTGCCCAATCGCATGCGTCGTCTTTTCAGGTGACAGGCCCAGTTCACGAAGCGCGCGACGGACGCTATCGCATGCCGGACCCACAGCCGCGACATAGTTCATGTCCTGACGGGGCCACTCGTAAGTCGCGGTTGTGACTCCGGCGAGATCGGACGGGATCTTTGGCGCGGGACTGCGCTGGTGCAAGATGAAGGTCCGGGCGCGACCCAGGCGACCCATGAACAGGCCCAGTTCAAATAAAACGTTGTCCCTCGGGCTGAACATTTCCGCGGCCCGACTCTCCAGCAGATCGTCCGGTGTCAGTACCAGTAACGCGAAATCAAACCTCGGAAGAGCGGTGACGAGCGTTTCGATGAAGGTGTTGCCCAGCCCGAAGAACCCTTCGTTCCAAAGCGTAATTTCCGCATCGTCCGTCAGGCTTGTTCGCACCGCGCGAGCAAACTCCAATCCTTCGCTAGACGAGCCGATGAATAATGATGGTTTGACCATGAAATAAGTCCGCTTTCACCCGCCAGCGGCGGGGCGTTGTCAGCGTCCTGTCAGTCTGTTCAGATGTTCCGGATAACGAGCGCCTTGTACCGCGATGCCAGACGTTGCTCTGCTGATCTCTTCTACATCGGCAGGTGTCAGATCTACATCGAGCGATCCGCTGTTTTCCTCGAAGCGCTGCAGTTTTGTGGTGCCTGGGATTGGAACAATCCACGGCTTTTGTGCGAGCAGCCACGCGAGCGCGATCTGTGCCGGGGTGGCATTCTTGCGCTCTGCGATCTGATGGAGCAAGTTCACCAGCGTTTGGTTAACCTTTCGAGCCTCTGCCGTGAAACGAGGGACCATGGTGCGGAAGTCCGATTTGTCGAACGTAGTGTTTTCGTCAATCTTGCCTGTGAGGAAACCTTTGCCAAGAGGACTGAATGGAACAAATCCGATGCCCAGTTCCTCCAATGTCGGCAACACTTCAACTTCTGGATCTCGCCACCAGAGCGAGTACTCACTCTGCAGCGCAGTGACCGGCTGGACGGCGTGCGCCCGGCGGATCGTTTGCGCCCCGGCCTCCGAAAGACCAAAGTGCTTGACCTTGCCGTCCTTGATCAAGTCCTTCACAGCTCCTGCCACATCTTCGATTGGGACATTGAGGTCCACACGATGCTGATAAAAGAGATCGATAACATCGGTCTTCAGCCGTTTCAATGACGCTTCAGCGACCTGTTTGATGTGTTCCGGTCGGCTGTCCAGTTCCGTCCATCGTGAAGGGTCGGCTTCCGAAGGTTTGAATCCGAACTTTGTGGCGATGACAACGCGATCACGAACGGGAGCGAGGGCATCGCCGACAAGCTCTTCGTTCGTGAACGGACCATAAACTTCCGCAGTGTCGAAAAACGTGGTGCCGCGATCGACAGCGGCACGAATGAGGGAAATCATCTCTTTCTTGTCGTGAGGCGGCCCGTACGCGAAGCTCATTCCCATACAGCCAAGGCCCAGCGCGGATACTTCGAGGTTGCTCTTGCCGAGCTTGCGTGTTTGCATCTTCGAAACCTCTGCCGCTATCTCTCCGCTCCAACCAGGTGATCCTTATCGACGTTGAATTCGTTGCAGACGTATTCGTGGATCTCCCAATTGGTCAGCAGGATGAAGCCGCGTTTGAATGTATGCGGGCGCGTGAATGCGCCCGTATCTTCCATCGTGATCTCCACTTCAAGATGACCGAAGTCAGGGCGGCGATAGCGCTCGATCACTTTCAGCGCATCGGTGTGGGGGACACCTTGACCGCTTATCCAGGTCTTTTCATTGAACCCGATTGTCTCGACGACCAGTGTGTCTCCTTCCCATGCCGCGATGGAATCTCCCATCCAGAGCGGGAACGTATCGGTCGCATGTTTTCGTCCATCGAGAAAAAACTGGCGGTAGCTGTGAACGTTGCCCTCGTCAAGAACCACAACCAGGTTCGGAGTCTGAACGAACTTCTGCGGGAAGGGCGAGATCCGCGGCACACCAGCAGGAAGACACCAGGCCTCAGGGTCGTCTTTGCTCTGAGTGGCGCGCCGTTCTCGCATCAACGCCTCGGCCCATGGTTGCAAAGGAACCTGCCCGATGTTGAAGAACGCGGAGCCGGGATCCCAGACTCCCGAAAAGTCTACCTTGCCTTCGGGTGTGCGCGGCGTTGGGCCCGCCGGAGCCTTTTCGTTTCCCATGCTGTTCCCCGTTGACGGAGGAGTTGGGGATGGTGGCGCCTGTCCTCTCAGGTTCGCGACGCTCAGCAGCAAACCCACCAAAAGAACAATGGCAAGCACTCGCAGCGGCGCCTTCACTGTCCACGTCCTCCCGCTGCAGGGGTCGCGTCCAGTGATGTTCCAATGTAGACCTTGCGGCCGTCAGTCGTGGTCACCATACGGGAATTCGCGTGGACAGATCCATCCGCCAAAAGCTTTCCATCCCGCGCCGCGTAGCCGTCTACGGTAACTTCCTCGCCGAACATCAGCGAGGTGCTGTTCCATCCCTGCCGGGCCAGCGCGTTGGGACTGAGTAATTCGAATGCCCAGACGGTCACCTTGCCTTTGTCGTCCTTCACGTTGATGTAAAGGTACGCATGCGGATTAACCCACGCGACACGGTTAACCGTCCCTTTGACAGATATAGGTTTGTTCTGATCGTACTCTGCGGCAAACGAATGATGGGCTAATGCTGTCGCCGCCGAAATAAGAATCATCAAGATAGAAGCAGCGGCCGATCTATATCTGTTCATTGCGAACCTCCGGAAGGACTGACCGGCAATGTATCGCAGGCCGAAAAATGTTTCAATTCGGCCAAATCACGCGTCGGCTTCATGCGGGCAGGTGAGCTTTATGTGGTTCGAGCTCTGCCGGGAAGAATCTGCAATCTCCTCAGCACGGCGAATGAATCTGTCATCTGTCCAGCTCTGTTTTCGAGATTCTCATTGGCAAACGTCGGCCTTCGGTCGCTGCGTTCTGCCTCGCCGCGATGATCGATGACATAGCGGCTCATTGGCGGCGTTACGCCGTTTGCATACATGGCCTCCGCAAGCCTGAAGGCGTAGCGATAGAAGTTGTAGTACTTCGTTCGATTAACACCGCTCACTTCCGCGAGCTCCTCGTGAGAGAGCCCGATAAATTGAGTTCGCTTTGCAAAGAGGATCAACTGGCGCCGATATCTTCGCGCGACACTGTCGGAAAGCTCCCTCTCACGAACGCCTTCCGGGAGTAGTAAAACTCCCGACGTCCGTAGCGATTTCAGTACCCCCTCGCGCCCTGGTAGCCCCACGGCAAGCGCCAGTTCCTCTGCGCTCATGCCGAGCCGCTTTGCATCCCGGGAAGAAAGCAGGAAGTTTTCGTTGTTCGGACCGCGAAGGCGGTTAAAGACGATATCCAGCACGCACTCCCAGCCGCGTCGCAATTCGACTTTTGCAAACCAGGTGTCCATGCCTTCGGGAAAAATCGAATCAGCCGTTTCCGGAGGTGGCGACACGATGCCCAACGTTTGAATTGCGCGCGTCAATTCGCGTTGCGTGTCCGGTTCAGATCCGATGGCGGAAAGCAACGCGTCTGGTGTAACGATCGATCCTGGGGCAGCGCCAGAGATTCCGCCAAGCAGGCCGAGGGCGACGCCGTTCTCGTTCAGGCAGCCCAGGCTACGGAAATTGTTCTTCCACGAACACGCGGCAAGAATTTCCAACGACTGATCTGATATACACACTCCGGTTCCGAACCGCTCCAACAGGCCTTCGACGTATTCGGGGATATCCCACCAGTGCGCGTCCAGCGGAGGAATATTGATGACAAGATTGCCCTGTGAGAGCCGGGCCCACAAATCAGGTCGAAATGCTGCAAGGTCCTTGTTCGTGGCGGCAATCACGCGAATATCCAGCTTTCGTGGCGTCGTTGATCCAAGCGGCCGGACCTCTCCGTTCTGCAGGAACCTCAGGATCCGCGCCTGTAGTTCCTGACGGATCTCCGCAATCTCGTCGAACAAAACGGTCCCCGCGTCTGCGGTCTCCAGCAATCCTTTTCGATCGGCAACCGCACCTGTATAGGCGCCCCGCGTCGAGCCGGCGAGCTCGCTGTCGAAGAGGCTTTCGGTGATAGTGGCGCAATCAACAACCACATAGGACTTTCCCGCGGCGCCGCGCGGTGACGATTTGTGGATGAGGTGCGCGAGGTGCGTCTTTCCCACCCCCGTTGGCCCAATGATGATCACGGGTTTCTTGTCGTTCTGGTCGAGGCAGGCGTTGCGCGCAACTTTAAGGGCGAGTTGCGAACCGGCATCCGAACCAAAGAAATGCTGTGAAGCCAGCCATGTGGCTTCACCCGTTGCAGCGCGTGGAGGACGTGCAACTGCGGGTTCAAGCTTTTCGACGGCGTCCATTGGAGCAGGTGCGATCGTCTCTGAGTGCCGTGGCCGCCTACGAAGCAAAGCAGCGATAGCAAGAGCGAGCGCTGCACCCAGCAGCGCCCATGCGGCGCGCGCGAAATTGGGCTGCCACCATGGTGTCGCAGCAGCCTGTGCGTCGATATCGTCCGACGTCGCAGGAATCAACGTGTTGGCAGGGCCGACTCGAAGGATATAGGTTGTTTGCGCGAGTTCCCGCAGGGCTTCGCCGGTCTTATCAAATCCCTTCAGTCCTGTGATCAGCGAAGGAGACGCATTGTCTTCTACGCCGGCAGCGAGACAGTTTCGCAAGGCCATTCGCCGGTCCGCGATCGTTTGTGTCGCGTTGCTCCCAAATTTCTTTCCCTGGCTGATGCTCGACAGGCATGACGCGATCATTGAGACCGAGTCATAGCCCAAAGCCAGGTAGGGATCTGGATAAAGCGAATCCACCTGGTGATTGCTGAGAATCGATCGGAATTCTCGCCATGTCGCGGAGCTTTCTCCCACAAAGAAAGGAGACAACAGATAAGCCCCCACCACCGATTGCCCGCCTTCTCGATAGAAGTCCGGGGAGAAGGCTCCGGAACCTGCAAAAAGCAGCGGCTCGGCATTTCCGGATAGTCCGAGGGCTTGTCGTATCTGACTACGGTTAGCATCGCTCCTTATATAAGTAGCGATATCTCGCGCGTCATCCCAGAGTGTAAACAACCCCAGAGCGCGGACTGGCCGATTGTTTCGATTTTTGCGCGCCTCTGCGATTTGCTGGAGCGCCGCCTGCAGTTCAGCTGGTTTTGTTCTTGCGACACCACGCTGAATGCCCACCCCAATGGGCTTCAATGCGTACGTTTGCCAGGGCTCGGCTTCCATGAAGTCCTCCCTTAGCCCCCAGCCGTAAACATCCTGCCCTGATTTCCGTATCGTCTCGTCTGAACTGTGTTGCACGAACTCATTACTGTCCTCAAACACGAAAGCAATCTCATCGGGTTTGAGAGACCGGAATGACGACAGCCACTGCGCGAGTCCCTGCATCTGAGAGCGATCATTGAGAGCGGCTCTGAAAAACCAGGTTGGTTGGGTGTCGGAGACCGGAAGGACGCGAGTCAGGCGCGTCGCCGTCGAGATGGCGCTGACGATGGGTATTCGCAAGTTCGCTGCGATTTTCGGCAGTTCGAGCGTGCAGAGGCTGTTCACCGAACCTACGATCGCTATAACGCCCATCTCGGCGAGCTTCATCGCACAGGATACGGTGAGTTGGGGATCGCTCCGGTCGTCGCAGGACTCCACGCGGACACGGAGCCCCCAGCGGTTTTTGGCTTCCTCGAGTGCCACGCGGATGCCGATTTCCTGCTGTTGAGCTGCGCTCGTTGTGCCGCCAGCCTGCGGCGCGATGACTCCAATCCGCAGGTCTTCGGCCTCCTGAGCCGACAGACTCAACGCAAAGACCAGAAAGACCCCGGTCAGTACGACAAGCGCCGCGCTTCGGGTATTCGTACGACGCACTAAGCACCTCAATGGCAACGCATTATAGCTGCAGTTCGTACGGCGAACGGATTGCTTCGAACTCGATGGTCAATGCCAAAAACTTTTCCAGGAGCACTGAAACCCATGAATAGACTTGCTCTCAAGTGTGTGTCCGTCCTGCTCATTACTCTATGTTACGGGCCTGCCTTCGCCCAGGTTGCGGGAAACCGCGCAGGGGCAAATCCGAATCAGACTCCGCCGGCTTCCCCGAGCCGCCGGTATCCTGATTCCTATGCGAACACGACGAC
>Ga0070675_100000064_pt1 | contig 62850 bp, 52 predicted proteins | sample KBSM43metaG_FD_65343 | JGI IMG/M metagenome (GOLD analysis project Ga0070675, IMG submission 65343) | Miscanthus rhizosphere microbial communities from Kellogg Biological Station, Michigan, USA - KBS M4-3 metaG | ecosystem: Host-associated > Plants > Roots > Rhizosphere > Soil ... | reverse complement strand
ATAATCCGCCAGCGAATTGGCGGAAATGAATTGCGCACGATTGACGTGATGCACGGATATGTCGCTGCACAGGAGGATTACGCCTCCAAAGGACACGATGGCGCGCCAAAGGGGATCTATGCCCAGAAACTGCGCAGCGATCCGGGTAAACAGAACGGGCTGTATTGGGAGGTCTCCGAAGGACAGCCTCAAAGTCCCGCGGGCCCATTCCTCGCTCAAGCTTCCGCAGAAGGATACGGGGGAAAAGGAACCGGGGCGCCTTACCACGGCTATCTCTATCGACCGTTACTCTCCCAGGGAAAGGCTGCGAACGGCGGGTCGCGCGATTACATCGTGAATGGAAAGCTGACTAAGGGATTCGCTCTGATTGCATATCCCGCGGACTATGGCGCGAGTGGAATCATGACTTTCGTGGTCAACCAGGATGGTCTCGTCTGGCAGAAGGACCTCGGTGAAGAAACTGCGGCGGCGGCCGCTGCAATCGACAAGTTCAACCCGGACTCTACATGGACACCCATTCCACCTGAGGGTTAGGAGAGGAGAAACAGGTTATGAAACGAGTGCAACCGTTCGCTGCAAGGATGTTCGTACACATGATGCTCGGCACCGGGGCGACGATGTTATTGGCATCCAGTCCGGCTCACGCGCAGGCGCCCGGAAGTTACAGCAAAGCCGTAGTTGGCGATCACATCAAGAAGGTGGAAGACGGCGTCGACGAATTCCGCAAGTACCTCGAGAAGCGTGGCGAAGACGCCAAGGGCAACGCTCAAACCGCGCAAAACAACCGCACTGCGGCTGGACGGACAGCGCCTGCGAATTCTGCAGCGCGCAAAGATCAGGCCCGACGCACGAAGGATGAACTGGACGAAGCCCTCGATGATCTGAACGGCGCCACGAACAAACTTCGCCGCAGATTCAGTCCGACCTCCAATTACATGGAGACAAAGTCGCAAATGGAAGACGTGATGGAATCTGCACGGCGAGTCAATCAGGTGATGGTTAAGGGTAACTATGGCAGTCAACCCGAACGTTACTGGACGCCCTTGCGCAAATACATCAATGATCTGGCTCGGCTTTACGGAATACCTCCGATGGGCGTGTGAAAAGTCGCAGAGCAGCGCTGGTTCCTCTTGCTGTCGGCCTAATTGCTGCCCTTCCTGACGTCGCAAGCGCGCAAGATCTGGAACCACGCGCCTATTCCGCGGCGCCAATAGGCACCAACTTCATAGTCGCCGGCTGGGGGCATTCCACGGGTGACGTTCTGGTTGATACCGGCGCTCCTGTGCAAGACGTAAGCGCAAGCACAAACTTCGCCACGCTTGGCAGCGGGACAACGTTTTCGTTATTCGGCCGCACAGCGCTTCTGCTGGGGGCCTTCCCCTATGCGTGGTCCGCTGTTTCTGGTCGAGTTGGCGAAACAAGCGGAAGCGTCTCGCGATCCGGCCTGGCGGATCCCCGCATCAAGCTTTCCGTCAATTTTCTCGGCGGCCGCGCTCTAAAGCGAAGCGAGTTCGCCGGAGCGGAACGAAAAACGATTGTTGGCGCCAGCCTCACCGTGGCGCCGCCGCTCGGTCAGTATGACCCTGCCAAGCTCATCAATCTGGGAGCAAATCGCTGGTCCTTCAGACCGGAAGCCGGAGTCTCTCATCCGATCAATAAATGGACCCTGGACGGCTATGCCGGCGTCTGGCTGTTTACAACGAACGACGCGTATTACACGGGCTCCTCTGTTCGAACCCAGGATCCGATCGTTGCGATCCAGGGGCACACGAGCTATACCTTCAAGCCACGTCTGTGGATCGCGTTTGACGCGACGTGGTACTCCGGTGGAACGGCCGCTGTGGACGGAACCCAACAAGGGAGCCCCCAGCGCAACACGCGCATCGGCAGTACGCTATCGCTACCCCTGACGAAAAAGCAGTCCGTCAAGGTCTCCGTAACAAAAGGCGCAACGACGCGTGCAGGGGCTGATTTCACGACGGTTGGTGGTGTGTGGCAATTCTCCTGGTTCAACTAACGGTGCGTATCTCGTTAGCTCGAAGGAACAGGATCGTGAATAAACTCTCATGCGTTGTTCTCACTTCGGTCTTATGGAGCTGTGCCGCACCCGCCTCTCAACCTCAAAACGATTTACTGCCGTCATGGAATGATGGTCCGGCGAAGAAATCCATCATCGCGTTTGTGGAACGCGTCTCGAAAGCAGGCGGCCCGGACTTTGTAGACCCTGCGCAGCGCATTGCCACCTTCGACAACGATGGCACGCTGTGGGCCGAGCAACCCGTCTACTTTCAGTTCCTTTTTGCCCTCGATCGTGTGAAAGCCCTGGCTCCACAGCACCCCGAATGGAAAAACAAGGAACCTTTCGCATCGATCGAAAAAGGCGACATGACAGCCGCACTGCGGGGCGGCGAAAAATCGCTCGCCGAAGTCGTGGCGGCTACTCACAGCGGCGTCACGACGGAAGAATTCGAAATCGCAGTCGCGGATTGGCTCGCTATGGCGCGGCATCCTAAAACGAATCAGCCCTTCACCAAAATGGCGTATCAACCGATGCTCGAACTCCTCCATTACCTTCGCGACAATGGTTTCAAGACATTCATCGTCAGCGGCGGCGGCATTGATTTCATGCGCGTGTTTGCTGAGAAAACGTACGGAATACCACCCGAACAGGTCGTGGGTACCACGGGCAAAGAGAAGTTCGAGATTCGCAACGGAAAACCGGTGCTCATCAAACTGCCCGAAGTGGACTTTGTGGACGACGGGCCAGGCAAACCCGTCAGCATTCAAAAGTTTATTGGCCGGCGCCCTATCGCAGCATTCGGCAACTCCGATGGCGATCTGCAGATGCTGCAGTGGACGTGTTCTGCTCCTGGTCCACGCTTCTGCCTCTTCGTACACCACACCGACGCCGATCGTGAATGGGCATACGACCGTGCCTCATCGGTCGGAAAACTAGACGCGGGTCTTGACGAGGCGATAGCTCAAGGCTGGACCGTAGTCGATATGAAAACGGATTGGAAACAAATTTTCGAGTTTGCCGGTAATATTCAGCGTTAGCTTGAGGCTGAGCCGAACACAGCGATTTCAGACCCACGCGCGATCAGGCAGCGTGAGAAAATTTCCCAACGCGTTCGGACAGACTTCTCACCCGAAGCGCAAGCTTGATCAACAACAAGCCGGCAACAATCGCCCATGCGGCAATCACCCACACCAAGGCAAGTGCGCCCGCGCCTGGCCTGGCGAGGAAGATCAGACCGACAACCACGGACACCACCCCAGCGAAGATAAGCGACCATTCATTGGTGATCTCATGGCGCAATCGTACAGCGGTAATGATCTCGAAAATACCGCGGACAACGGCCCACGCGCCAATCAGGTACAACAGAGCAACCGCAGTAGCCCACGGAGTGGAGAGCGTGAAGATACCTGCGGCGACTCCAAGTAACCCAAATAGCACGAGCGGCCAGGCTCGCGCGCCTGCGCCGAACCAGATCGACAATACTCCGTCAATCAGTGCGTAGACGCCATAGAGCAACGCCAGGCTCAACAAGGTCCATCCGGGCACTGCAAACGCCATCACGCCGAAGAGAATCGAAAGAATTCCTCTTAAAAGCAGGTTCCACCAGTTTTTCGAGAAACTCTGGAGAAACGACTCATTAGCCATGTTATTTCCTTTCGTTGTGTCGGACTCTAGTCAACACCGCCGCATGAAAGAATCAGGTAAAAGTGGTATTTCACGTGACGGTGTCCTAGGCAACGCTCGCGCGACTTGAACCACCGGATGTAGCGAAAACGGTCTTCCAGTCGTCCTTGACGCTGATTACGATCCAGCCTTCCTTGCGGGCGGCTTCCAGCGATGCTTCTGCGCCCGTTTGGTAGGCAAACTCTCGATTCCCGTCATCATGATTAACAAGAAGCTTCAGGGATGGACGTGTCGATTCCGCGCAAAACCAGAGCATGGGAATGTCGCCATTTGAATTTCCAACTCCGAGAATGGGACGCCGTCCGACACGGCTCCAGATTCGTACCGGCTTAGCCGGTCCATCATCGAAAACGTTCGGCTCCTCGCGGTAGAAGATTTCTCCTCGATCCTTGTCGTCTTTGAAGCGCAGCGCGTTGGACGTGCCGATGACGCGCTCTCGAGGTATCCCATACACTTCCTGCGCTATCGATCTCATGAAATCGCGATCTCCTCCGGACGCAATGTAGTTGGTAAACCCGTTGCGTTCCAGGTATCGCACCAGTTCTGCCATGGGTTGATAGCCACATTCACAAAACTTGCGTCCGAGCGTCGGATGGTCCGTTGTTTGTAGAAATCTATGAACCGCGGCCTCGTACGCCTCGACGTCCATTCCAGCAAACGCTTTGATCGCCCCTTTCATCAGGGCCTTCACGTCGCTGTCGTCACCCCGATAATGCTTCATGATTGCAGCGCTCAACCAGACGTTGTCCTTGTTGCAGGCGGACTTCCAGGGCTGTCGTTCACGAAGGGAAGGGTTCTCCGTTGCCATATCCACGAGTCTCTTAAGAATAAAGACAAGCTCGATGGGCAGCGGCTTCTCACACCACAGCGTCCCATCGTTATCAAACACAGCAATACGTGCTCCGGGGGAGACATATTGCGGTGAACCGGGCGTAGTCACACGCGTGACGAAGTCTTCAATGGCGCGCCTGACGGCGCCATCATTCCAGGAAGGAAGCGGGTTGTTCTTCTCGTCATTCGTGTCGTGCATGGTCGTGCCCCCTGCCGAAATGAGCGCCATTAAAGGCGTCCGCCGGCGTTGAACGCAGTTTTGGCGATGACGACTGTTTCTGGAACTGTAAGACGAAGCAGGTAGGCAGAGAAGGCGGTTCGAATTGCCGGAACCAGGAATCGATACGATCGGCGCTGCAGCTAGCCCAGCTTTTCAAGATCCGGCAACACCCAGGTGTTGTCCACGATGGCCCTTTCCGGATCGTAGACGCGAAACAGAGCGAACCATTGCCTGTTCGATTCCGTATAAATCCAGTTCCCTTCATGACCCACCGGGGTCGGGCCAAAGTAAACGTCCACGGAACCATCTGCGTTCCTGCATGGTGCGGAGTTGGAATTAACGGCGACGCGCGCAGACTTTCGGATGAAGCATCCCGTTTGTAGATCGTAGGCTGCAAGCTCCCACTGCTTCACGAGTCCACCCGCTGGAATAGTCATCCGATAGGTCGCCCCACCCTGCAGTGGTTTACCCGCTGTATCGCAAAAAGCACGCAAGCAAGGGTCGGGACGGCGACGCTTCCGAGGCGTCTCAAACGTCATGAAGAACTGCACGTTGCGCTCGTCGATTCCAAAGTGATTCGCAGTTTCGAACGTAAGGCCAGGCCCTGAACATGCGGCATCGGACTTAACCCAGTGCGTCGATGGCGACAGAAATTCTCCCGTAGCCGCCGCATTAATCAGTCCAGCGCGCACTTCATGGGAGGACTGATTCAGGATTTCACGCAGGGCGCGATTGGGCGTGAAAGGTACGTTCTTGTCTATTCCGAGCGAATACATCTGGCTCATTGCAACGAGATCGCGAGTCCGCATCGGCTCTTCGCTGACCATGCGCGCGAGAGAATCGAAAAGCGTGTCATCAAAACGAATAGCGCCGTCAAATAGCCGTTCTGACATGTCAATGAACCGCTGCTCGGGCGGATTCACCGCCTCCATAAGGGAGTAGACGCGCATTCGTTTCACCACCGCGATTACGGCGCTCAGATCCCCGTCGACCGAAGGTTTCAGGCCAAACAACGCGCGTCCGTTATAGGTTTCGGAACGTACGGTAATGTATCTGCTGGGAACCATCCCACCGTAATCCGGCGGCAGCACGAGATACTTACCGCCACGCCCTTTATCGAAACCTTCATGGCCAACTTCCACGAGAGTGGATTCCCATCCGCTCACAAGAGATCCCGTCAGACGTACGCCCGGGGCAGGAGGCAATTCAATAACGACAGGTCCCGTGCGCGTATTGAAGTTGCAATACACATGGTTGGACAACGTACTCGCCACGGCAAGTTGCAGGCGCCAGTCGACCGGCTCCAACCAGTACGCAATGTCTCCGTAGATCGCCTGCGCATCACGAAAGAATGCCTGCCTCATGGCATCAAAGCGAACGAGGGGGATGCCCCAGATCGCTGCCTCAATAGCGCGGCGCTGCAGCAAGCGTTCAAGACGTGTTGAATAATCGATCTCCGCGACACGGACGGCACTCGGTTTACTCATATCGATTTCCCTATTGCCTGGTACAGTTGAGGTTTCCACGTAGGGTTTCGTATGTGAGGACATAGATCCAGCCCAGTGATGTGTTCAATTCCTGTTTGGACACAAGAAGCGAATCCAGCCGCTTCTCATTCAAACTGCAACAGAGTGGCGACAGCCAAGGGCGATTACTCAAACACAGAGCAGGTACACTGGAGGCGGGGTTGTTAGCAGGGATGCAACCCCTACATCGCTACCAATCGCTCTCAGTTCAAATTCAAGTGACTCGCAGACGCGTGCTTATTGGGAGCGATCCGCTCGGAGGAGCAACGCTTCCGTATAAGTCACGTCAACCTTATCGCCGACTTTCAAATCCTGAATTTCACTTCTGTCCTTGACCCGGAATGTGTATTGCCGGCCCTGAGGACCTTCGGCCGTCACCGACGGCGCAGTGAGATCGATTTCCTGAATCGACACACTCACGGTCTGCTCGCGCGTAATGGTCGCACCGCGGTTGTCGGGTTGCCGAACAACAGATTCGGCTTGTTTCGGTGGTGCCGCAGCGCCAGGTTTTCGGACCCGGACAGCGAATGCCTGGGCATATGTTGCCGTAACGATGTCGCCTATCTTGAGCTCGTTGAACCTTTGAACCTTCTCGTCCGCATGCACCGCAACATCGTTCCCCCTCGGGGTTCTTAACGTGACGATTCGATTCTCTTTGTCGATGGCGATGATTCTCGCTTTGGCGGTGATGACGTCGGCGGCCAGGTCCCTTACCTGCTGGGCTGCCGCGGACGTAATGGACATCGTGCCAACCAGAAGCACGACCGCCCCCGCCAAAAATTGATTCATACAACTCCTCCCTTTACCACTTCTTCTTTACGACTTCTTCTTTACGACTTCTTGCAGCGCGCCGATACCGGGCGCGGTAGCACGAAACACTACTCCGTGGTTGCGCCCGGCGGCGCCAGCCAAGGACTTGCCAAGAATGGATGAATCAATCCAGGCGGCCTATCGGGTGAACTCCGTATTTCTGTGCCCGCCAAGCAGCCATACTAAACCCCATAGAACAAGGACGATGAGCAGGAGTGGGACTAGCCAGCGCCATGGCGAGGCCTTTCGAAAAGGGATGTCAAGAGCTCGATTGGCCGTAACGCCAGTCTGTGAACCCATGCCGATAATGCTGGTCAGGGTGCTGGGGACAACTCTCGTGATTGCGTTCCTCTGCGTCAGTAACATGTGAGACAGATCGGTCATGTCATCCCCGCACTGCTTATTGTCGCTCCGAGGTAGCCAAGCGCGAGCGGTCCCGCAATAGGAAACAGCGACGACGCCTTGGATTGCGTGAGACCCGTGAAACTGCTAAGAGCCTCGTATACGGATTCAGTCTTTCCCGCGAACAGTTCCGACATGAAACGAGTACCACCGGGGCCCGAGACTGCCCCTTCACCGCCCGGCACGGTGCCGATAACGTTCGCTTCAGCTGATGGGTTTTTAATCATGGCAAACATTGGGTCCAGGAAAGACCGGTCATCTGCCTTGCTCGCGAGCATGCAGAAGATCGCAAACAACGCCGCGCTTAGTCCCTTCGTGACTGTTGCCTCGGATTCACCAAGCGCAGTACTTGTCGTCGAAACCAGGCTCGGTGTAATCAGCACCTTTAACCCATCGGTAAGGCTGCCCGACTGCATTGTCATCGATATACCCTGCGGTAAATCGGGGCCAGGCACGCTGTTTCCCTATTTTTCCAAGCGCCCGCTTTCCACAAAATAGGGGAACACCGTGCCTGGCCCCGATTATTTGTGGAATCAGAAGGCCTCTCCTATGGCGAAGTTCCAGGACCATCCGTTTTGACCATAAGCAACGTCCGCACGCATGTTGATGCGCTGTTTGCGGGAAAGATTGAATCGAATCCCTGTTCCACCTGCGGGTAGAAGCTCCGCCCATGTGAAGGAATCCCAGGCCGGTGCAACCTCACCAACTCCGCCGAACAGGACAAACCCAAGGTAGCGTCCGAGCGTCTTTCGATATTCGCCCTGGGTCGCAAACATCGCATGGTCGCGATAGCGGCCGGGCTGGTAACCACGAATGTCAGAGAACGCTCCATACTGACAGAGTTCGTAGAACGGTGCCTCTCCTTCGACGTCACAGAGCATGCCGCGTATGGCCAACGCCTGAGTTGATGTTAATGAGACATAGTGGTTGTACGACAGCTGGTAGTTCTGATAACTGACGCCCCTATCGTTGGCAACGGCGCTCCGGCGAGTGGCGTTGAAGAAATCACCTACAAATTCCAGCTTGTGCCCCGAGACGGGATAGAACACATCCGACCGCGTGTCTCTCAGAATTTTGATTCCGGGCGCCCACGCAGCGACGTCAGATCCGAGGTCATCAGGATTGAGACCAGGAGGCAGTGGAATACCGGCCGTGCCGGACTTGAGCTTTGCCGAAATACTGCGGTAACTGAATCTGGGACCGATGTGCACTTTTCCCCAGGATCGAAAGAGCAGCTCCAGCAGGGCCAGCTGTCCTTCCTGGCGTATGGGAATCTCGTGGCCTTCATCGCCATCTTCGGCTCCCACACCGAAAATGTCGTATCCAACGCTTCCGTACCCACCGTAGCCGGTGAAGCGATAGCGATCGTGCTTCAAATAAAGACTCGTGCCCCCGCCAGCGAACCAACTCTCCCCTGTTGCAAGCATGCCTGCCGCAACAAGAGATGACGGAGGAGACTCCTTGTCGTTTGGATCGGGATGGAAGACGTACTGAACTACGGGAATGAGTCCGAAACTGAAAGCCTCGTTCGAGAAAGGAAGGGGCGCAACAACGATCTCCGCGGCACTGGATTGCGCATCGGAGTTAACCGAAGGATCAGCCTTCCCTTCGGGGTAACTTCCGGCGGATGCGTCAGTCCCAGCAGGAAGAACCGAGGAACCAGGCAGTTGCTGCGGCGAGGGTTTCGGAACGCCCACGTGCACTTTCGACGGCGCCTGACTCGTAGCGCCGGCGGCTATTTGCGCTTCACAGGCCAGCGGAACATAGAAGAGGAGAAAAAGACACGCGGCAAGCCGAGTAACGATGTATGTGGGCACGATTTCTCGCGCGATCTCGCGGTTTTTCCTCACAGTGCCTACTGCAGAGTCCTCAACAGATCGCCCGGACTGTCCAGTCGGAACACCCCGTGATTTTCAGTTACGACGAAGGGCTGACCGCCATCGACGCTCATGAATCGAAGGTACGTGCCTTCGAGTCCGGTGCTGTCGAGCCTTTTCCATTCTTTGCCCCCGTCAACAGACCGCCAAATCTCCTGGTTCCCTCGGGACAGAACATACATTTCGTTCGGCTTGCCTGGAACGCACAGAATCTGATCCAGCCGGATGACTGGAAGTCCTCCCTCAACCTGCTTCCATTCCGTGCCGCCATTTTCGGAATAGAGGAGGCCTCTTGAGCTCGCGGCAAGAATCCTGCCGCTAGGCGAGTCGGAAAACGAGACGTCGTAAATTGCCGTTCCCGAATCCACACTCAGTGACGCCCATCCCACACCTCCATCCTTCGAGATCAGCAGTCCACGCGAAGTCTGAATCATCAGTTTGCCGAGATCGGCCAGGTCTAGCGCCAGTTTGTATACTGCGGTATTCGCAGTAATGGAGGGATTCCTGCTCCACGAAGACGCCCCATCCGTGCTCGTGAAAAGACCAAGGTCAGTCGCAACGTAGATCGTGTTGCGGTCGATCTGCGAAAACGACACGTCGTGGATTCGTCCATTGGCGGCTTCTGTCTTGTTGAAAGAATCGACGACACTCCAAGTCTTCCCGCTATCCGTTGAGCGCAACAACCCGTCATAACTTCCAGCAATCAATTCAGTCGAGTTTCCCGGAGCAATAGCAAGAGAGATGATGTTCCGGCCGTGCAGCGCGTCCTGATTGGCATTCAAAGCCCAGGTCAAACCTCGATCACCCGTTGTGAACACTCCCCCAAAATCGCCGTCGTACATACTCGTGACGTAGAGAAGGCTTTCGCTCACCAGCCGGCCCAGATTGCGATTCACGAATCCCTGATTGATCGCCGTAAACGTTGTGCCTCCGTTGGTACTCTTCAGGATTCCACTCCGATCGGTTGCGAGATAGATGGTCTGTGGCCTTTTTGAATCGATGGCGATTGAATTGACGATGTAGGGGTACGGTGTCGCTTGCTTCCATGTCCGACCGCCATCCACCGACTTCCACAATCCGTGCACGGTTGCGGCGTAGAAGGTCCTCGGATTGACAGGATCCTGCGCGACCTGATGTGTTCGATGTGCCGCGCTCGGTATGCCTGGGATCGGCAGCCACCGGGCGCCCGCAGACTCTGTCCGATAGATTCCACTGCAGGCGCCAATCAACAACGACGCAGAATTTGCGGAGTTGACTGCAATCGAAAACACGTCGGAGTCATCGGCCATCCCAACGTGAATGGAGTCCCATGTAAGCCCGCCATCGGAAGTCTTCCAGGGAAGGTGAGTCGTACCGGCGTAGAGCACGCGGGAGTCGCTCGGATCGATTGCAACCGAAACCACACTCTTGATCTGCCGATGATTCTTTGGTGAGACTTGCTTCCAGGTCTGCCCCGAATCGTCGGTGCGGAAAACGCCGTCTTCCGTACCTGCGACGAGAATGCGCGTCTGAATCGGATGAATTGCCAGCGAAAGAACAGACCATCCTTTTGTTGTTTGTACGCGCGTCCAGTGCAGTCCTGCATCGACACTCGTGTAAACTCCGCCGTCACCTGCCGGATCGCTGGATGAATCAACCATTGCAAAGTTCCGGGCAACACTCGCGAACAGTTCTTTTGAATTCTTTGGGTTGACAACCAGCGCGCTGAGGTAACCGTCGTGATTCAAAGAAAAAGGTAGAGGCTTCCACTGCTGACCGGCATCCGTGGAGTGGTAAATTTGTCCTTTCTTTGTACCTACATATAGATGGTTGTGATCGGCCGGATCAATGGTGACGATCTGCGCATGGCCGCCATAGGGGCCAATCGCTTCCCACTGAGCCTGGGCCGTCTGGATACTCCCCAGAACAGCCATAACGACAACGAACACAAGACATCGACGTCGCACTGACTCCCCCCTGTGTCGACACTAGTCAGCCCAATGGCTTCCAGAAATCAGTGGCACTATGTATTTGATGCAGTGGGAAGCTGTAGAGCAATAACAAATAGTAAAGTCATCGCTCATCAATCAAAAAGCTCCCAGTCGTCCTCGGAAAAGGGAGCTTTGTGATTGATTAACTATGACCTCTTATTTGCTATTGAGGGCCCGTGTCTTCGCACTCTGGTTTATTTAAACACAGCGGTGCTGTTTCGCTTCGGGACCTTTCCGACTGGGATCTTCCCGACTTGCTTCATGGTTACCGCATCGACAATGGATACACTGTCGGTGCCGGCGCTGGCCACGAAGGCGGTCTTGCTGTCGGGCGTAAACGTAATCCAATCGGGATCATGTCCGACTTCAATATCCCCGATCATCTTCAGGTCAGGAATCGAATAGACATAGACGTGACTGTTGAGGCGGCTGCAGGCCCAAAGAGTCTTGCCGTCAGGCATCACACCGAGACCATGAGCGGGAGCAGAGTTGAGTTGGCCTTTGTTTCGGAGTTCAGGAGCCACATCGGGCAAAGTCACCCGCGTAATTTCCTTGTGCGCCTTGAAATCCACAACGACAAAACCATGAAAGTCTGAAAGCTGCACGTACATGTTCCGCGTAGACCCATCCGGATTCGTGTCGAACGCTATCGGCCGAACGCCCTTGTCAAACATCGTCCAGGCCAATTGATCAGTAGCCGTATCGAAAACTGAGACGTTGCGCCCTCCAACTGAACCCGCGACCAGGTACTTGCCATCCGGCGTGATGTAGACGTTGTGCTCCGCGCCGTTGGTGGGGATGGTCTTGATGCTTGTCATCGATGCGGTATCAATCACCTCGACTGCTCCAGGCTGGGCCGCGATCGCAACATAGACTTTCTTGCCGTCTTTGGAGACGGCGATATTGTTCGGACGTCCGGAGAGTTCGATGCTCTTGATGACCGCCATCGTCTTCGCATCCACGATGGCAAACGAATTGTTCCCTTCGACGCTGACATAGATGCGCTTGCCATCCGCAGACCCCTGCGCCCCATGATTGGCCGGCAGCCCCTTGATCTCGCCAACAACCTTATGGGTTGCGGGGTCGATAACATGAACATTGTCTCCCCCGGAATTCGTTTGGAGAATCCGAACCTGGCCGTTGGCGGCGGCAGCGGAAAGCACCATCACCAGGGCAGTCATAATCGCGCCAAATCTCATGAGTTAGCCTCCTAATCCTCTGTCGCGTCACTCTAGTGGGGTCCGGAGCTGAAGTCAATTAGCGAGCGCCTGCTGATGGTAAAACCTGCAGCCTTGCCTCGCTCTTGTACCACTCGCCTTTTGAAGCAGAAGGGGCTCGAAACCTGAGAAACTGATAAGTGCCGGTGGGAGTCAATTCCGACACAAAGAAGCGCACGCGTCCCCCGGGATCCAGGCGAAACGTTCCTTCACCGACAGGTCCATTGTTGATCGTGTACTGCACCAGGACGTCCCGTTCAGCCCAACCGGACACGGCCATCCAGTAAAAATCTCGTCCTGCCACCACTTCCGTGGGTGTCACGGTGAGCCTGATGCCCGCATCTTCAACGTACTGGTACGACGATTCATTCGCGCCGCCCAGAAACTTCTGGGGATCCTGCCTGAATTGAGCTGTCACATCCACGAGACGCTCGCCCTCGGCCTTCATGACGATGAGTACCGCGCGTTCCTGATCGGGACTTTGCCCGGTACTTCGATACAGCGTCGTAATGGAGCTATCGTGATAGACAAGCTTGAACAGGCTTCCCAGGCCCTGAAATCGCCACAAATCGGGGATTGATTCATCAAGAACGTAGATCGTCGCACCCTTCGGAAGCGCAGGATGTGCCTTGAGCATATCTTCCATGGAATTTGCGCCCCACATCGACGAATAACCCAGCGCGGTGTCACCTGCTGTGTCTGCAACGATCAACATCCGGCAGGAGATCCATACCATCAACAGCGTGGCGCCAATCAGCGCACTGGCGATCAGCGACGACCGTCGGCGAAGACTCTGGCGTATCGTATTGAGAGTTACCCCGATGACAAGCGAGAACCCCACCATCGCAAGAAAGAGGTAGTAGGGCCCGGGATCGTTCGTCAGCATTAACATTGGAGCCAACCCGATAACAAACCACGCCGCACCGTAAAGGACGAGTTTACGTTCCTCTCGAAACAGGAGCCACAGTCCCAATGCCACTTGCACAATGGCAAAACAGAGGAGAAAGACCAGAAGCGGGTCAGCAACAGCGCGCGCCGGCATCCATCCGATCCTCCGAAGGTTGAACGCATAGTAGAGGGCGGTCGACAGGTTCCGCGCAACGTTCCCGCCGACAGAAAGCATATAGCTTCCGGCGCCCACCTTGAGATATCCGACGATATAGAGGATGTAAGCGACCCATACAGCAGTGTGAATTCCCATCGCGCGCAACGCGTGCAGAAATCCTGTGCGTCCGCTCCGAACGAAAAAGAGATATGAGAGCACCAACATCGCCGGCAAGGTCACCGCAGCTTCCTTCGACATCAGGCTCAAAGCAAAAGCTGCCGCCGAGGCCAGGCGAAGTCTCCACAATCCGCGACGCTCACCCTCGATGAAGAGCCACGTGGCAGAGACATAGAAAAAGACGTAAAAGAGCTCCGGTGCAAACGCGAAGTCGTAGGTGGTATAAAAATTGTTGGAGTGAATACTGAAGTAAAAAGCGGCAGGAAACGCGATGGAGGTGCTGCCGGAGAGATACCTGAGAAACAGAAAGACCAGACACGAGACTGCGAAGAAGCAACCGAAAATCACCAGGTGATAACCATAAGGCTTCAATTCCCACAACGGATAGAACAAGCTCGGAATCGTGCGGTTGGAAAGGGGGCGGTACCAGTGTGCAACGTCCAGCGTTCCCAGAGCTTTCAGGAAATCTCCGAAGTTATGGAAGCGGTACTGCATCCAAAAAATCGCGTCGCCCTGAAAGAATTGCTTGAAGTTCAGACTGTAGAGACCATATTGCGCAAGCCCTAGCAACGCGCAAGAGCCGGCAATCATGGCAGACTCCGAATGCCTTCTCATGGCGGCACATTATAACCATGTACAATGTCTGAGTTTCGGGCGGGAGAAACTCATTCTCACCTAAGGAGTCTTATGGCTGCAGCACCCTCATTTGCCGAAATGGAATACCAGCGGGTTCCGCTGGAAGAAATGAAATCCCAGCATGAAGCGTTGCGGCAGCGATTGCAGTCAGCGGACGCCAATGGGATTGTCGAAGTCGCGCGAGAGTGGACTCGCCTTCGCTCGCGATACGAAACCATGTCGACCCTCAACCAGGTCCGTTACACCATCGACACGCGCGATGCCGTTATAAAAGACGAGCGCAAATTCCTCGATGATCAGGAACCGACGATTGAGGAATGGAACACCGCGATGCGCCGCTCCCTTCTCGGACATCCCCAGCGTGCGGCCCTGGAAAAGGAATTTGGGCGTCAGTTTATTTCCTCGATGGAAACCGCCGTCCAGACCTTTGATCCCAAGATTTCCGAACATCTCAAGAAGCAGTCGGACTTGAGCATGCAATATACGGACCTGATCGCATCCGCGAAGATTGATTTCGAGGGAAAAACGTACAACCTCAGCGGTCTCGAGCAGTTCCTCCACAACGAAAGCCGCGAAATTCGGCACCAGGCCGCTCTCAAACGTTATGAGTTTTTCAAAGCTCATGGAGCTGAGCTCGATCGCATCTACGACGAGCTTGTAAAAATCCGGCACAGTATGGCAAAGGAGCTGGGATATCCAAATTTCATCCCACTCGCCTACAAACTCCTGTTTCGCACGGACTACGGTCCGAACGACGTTGCCGTACTCCGTGACGAAGTCCGCAAACATGTTGTACCGCTTGCCGCGCGCTGGCGGGAACGGCAGAAGCAAATGCTCGGCGTCGACCCACTATGCTGGTGGGATCTCAAGCTCCTCGATGGCAAACCAGCGCCGCGCCCGAAAGGAGATGCAGACACGATCATCCAGAATACTGCGCGCATGTACGCTGAGTTGTCTCCTCAGACAGGAGAGTTCTTCGACATGATGCGCAAGCGCGGATTGTTCGATCTCGTTACCAAGGAAGGCAAGGCCGGCGGTGGGTATTGCACCAGCTTTTCGGATTTCGGGGTTCCGTTCGTGTTTAGCAATTTCAACGGAACTAAGGGCGATGTCGAGGTGATGACACATGAGTGCGGCCACGCCTTCCAATGCTGGAGCAGCAGGCATCAGCCGCTGATGGAATACCGCTGGCCCACATACGAAGCTTGTGAAATCCATAGCATGGGTATGGAGTTCTTAACGTATCCGTGGATGGACCTGTTCTTTGGCGACGCTGCAGAACGTTTTCGACTCGTCCATATGATCGAAAGCGTTGTGTTTCTTCCTTACGGTTGCGCGGTCGACGAGTTTCAGCACTTTGTGTATTCGAACCCCGACTGCGGCCCCGAGGCGCGAAAGAAGGAGTGGAGCGCACTCGAAAAGAAATACCTGCCCTGGGTCAACTATGGCGATCTCGAATACGCTGCGACTGGTGGCTTCTGGCAGGGCCAGCTGCACATCTACAACGCTCCGTTCTATTACATCGATTACGTTCTGGCGCAAACCTGCGCGCTCCAGATCTGGAAAAAGTCGCGAGAGAATCGCGAGCGCGCCCTTCAGGACTACATGGCTATCTGTCCTCCGGGCGGCAGCCAAAGTTTCCTGCAGCTGGTAAAGACGGGAGGACTGCGAAATCCATTCGAGCCGGGTGTGCTCAGCGGTATCGTGGCCGAAGCGGAAGGATACGTGGGAAAGTTTCTCTAACTTCCGCATAGTAGGAGACTAATAACCTCAGCTCTACAACCTCCTTTTTATCTGGGGAATCTCAGAGCCTGTTGACTACCGTACAAATGTTCGTATATAACGAAATCCTCGGTCAGGCAGCGGAGCGGAAGCGGGGGTAGACCGCGCATTGCCCCTCCTGGCCAGGAGGGGTGGCTGCGCGATCAAAAAGAAGCCGCGTAAGCGACCAAAGCCGCGCAGACGGGGTGGTGGTTCCAATATTTAAACCACCCCCCCGGCTCTTCGCGCCACACCTCCTGGCCAGGAGGGGCAATGCACCGTCCAACCCCGCTACCGCTCCGCTGCCATACGGATTTCTATGCGTGCCGCATTGCTTCGCGCCCAGTTGGAAACTGCACTCGGAGAACGGGCTTCATCGCCTTTCACCGACGTTGACAAACGAGTGTGGGAGTGCGTCCCTTCGGGGATTCCCACACTCGACGCCGCTATCGGAGGCCTTCCCCGAGGCGCCATCGTCGAAATCTTTGGCGCGCCTTCCTCGGGAAGAACCAGCCTTGCTCTGACCATCCTTTCCACACTGATTCAGCAGGGCGAGGTTTGCGCGCTTGTGGATGGCACCGATGCGTTCGATCCGGAGTCCGGCGCCGCGGCAGGCATCGATATGCGTCGTTTGTTGTGGGTGCGATGCCGGAATCTCGATCAGGTTCTGCGCAGCGCGGATCTTCTGCTCCAGGGCGGTGGTTTCGGGGCCGTTGCACTGGATCTCAGCGATCTTCCCCAGCAAGCAGTTCGCGGCGTTCCCCTCGCCGTGTGGTTCCGCTTCCAACGCGTGCTCGAAAATACGCCGACGGTTCTGCTGCTAATCGGACGCGAAAGTGCAGCAAAATCCGCCGCCTCAGTTGTTCTTCGCGCAAACCTCCGCGAAGCCGCATGGAACGGAATGTCTGCGGTTTCACACGCATTGCTTCTCACTCAAACCCATCTGGATGTTGAGGTCCTGCGCATCCGGCATTCCCGTTGTCGTTTCCCGAAGGTTCACCACGATGTTCGCCTGCATTCATGTTCCTGATTCGAGAGCGGCTGCTGCCGCTCACGCCGCGCTGCTCGATATTGCCAGCGCGTTTTCTCCGCGCGTTGAAGACACCGCCGTAGGTACTGCCGTGCTGGATATCGCAGGTTTGGACCGTCTGTTTGGATCGACTGCGGAACTGGGCCAGCGGTTGCAGGAATACGCATCGGCTCTTGGCACAACGATTCACGTGGGCATCGCTTCAAATCCGGATGCTGCCGTGTGTACAGCGCGGGGCTATCCCGGCATCACAATTCTCGAACGTAAAACTGAAGCCGCGCGATTGAAGGATCTCGATGTCGCGCTGTTGCCTCTCGACCCGGAAACACATGCCACGCTTTCACGTTGGGGTATTCGGACTTTCGGCGCGCTTGCAAAACTGCCTGCAAAGGAGCTGTCGGTAAGACTCGGACAGCAAGGCGTACATTTGAATCGACTTGCGCGCGGTAACGCTTCCAGACCACTTCGCCCGCGAAAAGATTCGCAGCATTTCGAAGAGGTAATGGAACTGGATGACGCAATTGAAACGCTGGAACCTCTCACGTTTATCCTGAACCGGCTCTGCGACATCCTGTTTCTGCGGCTTCGCAGCCGCGGGCTGGCCGCTCTGGAACTGCATCTGAAACTGAAACGAGAACGCCCGCACGAACCTTTCATTGTTCCGTTACGCCTGCCGGTTCCGGCTAGGAACCCTCGCGTCATCACACGTCTTTTCATGCTGTCGCTTGAAGCGCGACCACCGGGCGCTGCTGTTTGCGAAGTTCGGCTCGAAGCGATTCCTTCAAAGCCTCGCGTGATTCAGAACGGACTATTTGTGCCGCTGGCGCCGGAACCGGAGCAACTGGAACTCACGCTGGCGCGTATTGCGGGGATTGTCGGCAAAAACAATGTCGGATCGCCGGAGCTTGCAAACGTCCATGCGCGTGATCGATTCGAAGTCCAACACTTCGGCACGAATTTCGGCAGCATCGAACGCCGGCCGCACGGAGCATTGCGAATGTTTCGACCGCCTCTTGAAGCAACCGTTCGAATGATCGAAAACGTGCCGTCATGGGTCGGATTTTCCGGAATGCATGGCGATATCGCTGCCGCCAGTGGGCCCTGGCAGAGTTCCGGTGAATGGTGGAAAGACCGGCAATGGACTCGCGAAGAATGGGACGTTGCGGTCGGTAATGTCTTGCTTCGAATCTACCGGGACAGCCGGACAAAACGCTGGTACGCGGAAGGAATCTACGATTGAGCTACATCGAACTTCATGCCGCATCGGCATTCAGCTTTCTCGATGGCGCTTCCCTTCCTGAAGCAATGATCAATGCGTGCCATGACTTCGAAATGCCGGCCATGGCGCTACTCGATCGTGATGGCGTTTATGGATCGGCGCGTTTTCACCTGACAGGAAAGAAAGTAGAAGTGCGAGCCCATGTGGGCGCGGAGATTTCATTGTCTTCAGGGTGTGCGCTTCCTGTGCTTGCTCTAAACCGAACGGGATATCAAAACCTGTGCCGTCTTCTTACCGAGAGCAAACTGCGCGCTGCAAAAGGCAAAGCAACAGTATCCGAAGAGCAACTGCGTCGTTATTCTCAGGGCCTGGTTTGCCTTACAGGAGGTGAACATGGTCCGTTGCCTCAGGCGCTCCTTCGTGAAGGCATCGGCAAAGGCCTGAAAACCACAGAACAGCTCGTCGAGATTTTCGGACCCGATCGCGTGTACGTCGAACTGCAGCGTCACTTCCTTCGCGAGGAGGAAGCGGTAAACCAGCGCGCTATTGAGATTGCGTGCAAGCTGAAACTTCCTTTGCTGGCGACAAACGGCGTGCGATACACGACTGCGCCGGAGCGCGAGATTCTCGACGTCTTCACCTGCCTCCGGAATCATTGCACACTGGAAACCGCGGGACGCCTGCTGGCGCGAAACGCCGAATGCCGCCTGAAACCTCCCAGGGAAATGGAACGGATTTTCTCGGATATTCCCGAGGCCATCGCCAACACCATGCAACTGTCGTCCCGACTGGCGTTCACACTGGAAGACCTCGGATATGAGTTTCCGCGCTACCCGGTTTCGGATGGCGAAACGATGGCTTCGTTCCTGCGCAAGCGCGTCGATGCAGGCGCGCGCCAGCGTTATCGTCCTTTTACAGAGCGTCACAGGAAACAAATTGAGCGTGAACTTCAGCTTATCGAGAAGCTGTCTCTTGAAGGCTACTTCCTGATTGTCTGGGACATCATTGAGTTCTGCCGCCGCAACAGCATTCTTGTCCAGGGCCGCGGGTCCGCCGCAAACAGCGCTGTTTGTTATGTGCTCGGGATTACGGCAGTCGATCCCATTGGCATGGATCTGCTCTTTGAACGTTTTCTTTCCGAAGAGCGGGGCGAGTGGCCCGATATCGATCTCGACTTGCCAAGCGGCGCTCAGCGGGAGCGCGCCATCCAATATGTCTATCAGCGCTATGGCCCTCGCGGCGCCGCAATGACTGCGAATGTCATTACTTACCGTGGCCGTTCGGCAGCCCGCGAAGCGGGAAAAGTTCTGGGGTTCGATACAGCATCGATCGAGCGCCTTTCAAAGCTGGCTGGGAATTGGGAATACAAGGATTCCTTCGACACACTGCAAGGGCAATTTGCAAGCAGCGGCTTTGATCTCAGGAAACCGCGCGTGCACAAGTTTCTTGAGTTGTGCCTTGGGCTGCAGGATCTGCCGCGGCATCTGGGCCAACACTCCGGCGGGATGATTGTTTGTCAGGGGCAACTGGATGCCGTCGTTCCGCTCGAGCCGGCAACTATGCCCGGGCGCACTGTTGTTCAATGGGACAAGGACGATTGCGCGGATATGGGCATCATCAAGGTGGATCTGCTGGGACTCGGGATGATGGCAGTGCTCGAGGACGCAATCCAGTTAATCCGCGATCACCAGAACGAGGAAGTGGATCTGGCCCACCTGCCACCCGACGACCCTGAAACTTATGCCGTCATCCGGAAAGCCGATACGGTCGGGATGTTTCAAATTGAAAGCCGCGCGCAGATGGCATGCTTGCCGAGAATGCGCCCGGATCATTTCTACGATCTTGTTGTGGAAGTTGCGATCATTCGACCGGGGCCAATCGTTGGAAAGATGGTGCATCCGTATTTAAACCGGCGTCAGAAACGGGAGGATGTGAGCTATCCCCATCCCTCACTAGAAGCGGTGCTGGAACGCACGCTCGGCGTGCCGCTCTTTCAAGAGCAACTGTTGCGCATGGCGATGATCGCCGCAGGATTCTCGGGAGGGCAGGCGGAGGAACTTCGCCGCGCATTCGGGTTCAAACGTTCCGAGCGGCGCATGGCGGAAATCGAAACAAAGCTTCGAGCAGGCATGACGGTGAATGGGATTGTGGGATCGACACAGGACGAGATCATTCAGTCGATCACGTCTTTCGCGCTTTACGGATTCCCGGAGTCGCACGCGGCGAGTTTCGCGTTGATTGCGTATGCGAGCGCGTATTTGAAATGTCATTATCTGGCAGCCTTCACCGCGGCAATACTGAACAATCAGCCGATGGGGTTCTATAGCCCGGCAACGCTGGTGAAAGACGCTCAGCGGCATGGATTAAAGACGCGTCCGATTGATGTGATGCGGTCGAACTGGGAGTGCACGCTGGAGGGGGCCCTTGCCCTCCGCATCGGCCTTCGCTACGTTCGCGGCCTTCATGAAGCTGCCAGCAGCGCCATTGTTCGTGCGCGCAACGAGAAACCCTTCACCTCTATCGACGACCTTGTCCTTCGCGTGCCCCAACTTCAGAAAAACGAACTTGTTCAGCTTGCTGAAATCGGAGCGTTGAACTTTCTCAACGCCAACAATCCCCGGCATCGACGCGATGCTCTCTGGCAGGTGGAACGCGCCGCACAGCGTACCGGTCCTTTGTTGGAGACACTTGAACCTGATGAAGAATCCTCCCCGCTGGACGTTATGACATCGGAAGAACGACTTCTTGCAGACTTCAGCGGAACCGGCATGACGATCGGTCCGCACCCGATGGCTTATTGTCGCGAAGAACTGAATCCCCTGGGAGTCCTTCGCGCAAGCGATCTCGCAGTCATTCCCAACGGTCGCAGGGTTCGCGTCGCCGGTTGCGTCATCGCGCGCCAGCGTCCCGGGACCGCAAAAGGTTTCGTCTTTCTCAGCCTCGAAGACGAGACCGGCATCGCAAACATCATCGTCACACCGGATGTTCTCGAGCGCTACCGCGCTACGATCATTCAGGGAAAGTTTCTACTCTTTGATGGCCCGCTGCAAAATGTCGACAATGTCATCCACGTGAAGGCCGCGCGCGTGGAAGAAATTGCGGTCCTGCGCGCAGCACCGCCTTCACGGGATTTCCACTAGCTGAAAGCGGCGCATGGTACGATTAGAGCATTCTTATGAATGACGCGAACAAAGGCAGGTTCACGAGCTGGCGGCAAGCCCTCGATAGCGGAACGCTCACGAGCGAGCAGATCGCAGTCCTCGAGGAAATGGTGAAAGACGGTCAGGCCGAGAGCATCCAGGGTGCAGCTTCGATGCTCGACTGGCAGGACGCAATCATTAACAAACCCGAGCACATGTACGGATTCTGAGTTCAGGCGACGCCGAACGCGCGCAACGTCTGAACGGTGATAACCGCCAGCGAGTATCCGAGCCCCGTATAAAAGAGCAACTGCAACCCAGCCAGCTTCCAGGAATCCATTTCCTTGCGAACGACCGCGACCGTCGAAAAACACTGCAGCGAAAAAAAGAAGAAGACGATCAGACCGACAATGCTTGCCGGCGTAAAAATTTTTTGCCCGGTATCCGCGAAGGTCGCAGTACGCATCTGATCAAGAAGACCTTCCTGCTGCGTTTGCTCGTCAGCGCTATCGACGTGAAAAACAATGGCCATGGAGCTTACAAAGACTTCCCGTGCTGCAAAGGCCGAGATCAATCCGACGCCGACGCGCCAATCGGCGCCCATCGGTCGAAGCACGGGCTCGATCTTCTGCCCCAGCTCCGAAGCGAAAGAGCGCTCCATGGGCGTCGATGCAATCGGAGCGCCCGGTACGTAGCCGAAATTCGAGATGACCCACAGCACAGCGGATACGATCATGATGGGCACGCCCGCGCGCTTCAGGTACGCCGACCCGCGAGCCCACGTCATCCGAAGGATGGGCCACCAGCGCGGAACTCGATACGCGGGAAGCTCCATCGCCAGCAACGACGGCTGGCGATGCTTAATGAAGATACGTGCCGTAAGTCCGGCAACAAGCGATCCAATCAGCAAGCTCGAAACATAGATTGCCGCAAGTGCGATGCCGGCCTGCCACGCAGCGCCTGAAAGCAAAGCCGCAAGCAGGAGTGCATACACCGGCAGGCGCGCGCTGCAGCTCATCAGCGGGAGAATCCAGATTGTAAGCAACCGCTCACGTCGCGCAGGAATCGCACGAGCGGCAAACACCGCGGGAATCGCACAGGCAAACCCGGAAAGCATCGGAACGAACGATCGCCCATGCAGTCCCAAATACGATAGGGGGCGATCAACGAGCGTAGCGCCACGCGCAAGGTAGCCGGAGTCTTCGAGCAGTGTCATCAGAAAGAACAGGATCATGATCTGCGGAAAGAACACGGCCACGGCGCCCACTCCCGCAAGGACGCCGTCACCGAGGAATCGCATCAAGACCGAATCCGGCGCAATCGAAGTCAGTGTTGAAGCTGCAAAGCTGAACGCGCCTTCGATCAGGTCCATAAAAGGCTGCGCAAGCCAGAAGATTGCAGCGAACAAAGAGATCAGCACGAGAAAGAACACCGGGAAACCGAAATAACGGTGCAGCACGAATCGGTCGATGCGCGATGTAAGCGAGTCCGGCTGGGCCGTCCGCGTCACTGACCCGCTGCGGCGTAACAGCTCCTGAACCTGCTTGAAAGCGACAATGGGTTCCGAGGAAATCTCGGACAAAGAATTCCCCATCCAAACCATTCCACCCAGTCCATCGAGCGCGGCAAAAAGTTCTTTAACGCCTCTCCCTGTTCGCGGATCCACAGGAACGACGGGGATTCCCAATGCATTGGAGAGCTTCAGCGCGTTCACAGACTGGCCCGTCCGATCGAGCAAATCGACCATCGTCAGTGCGACGACAGTCGGTTTTCCCTGCCGCCCGACAAGCCCTCCAAACTTCAGGTGGCGCTCGAGCTGCGTGGCGTCAACGACGAGAATGAAGGCATCCGGCTTAACCTTGGAATGCCGTCCTTCGATCACTTCAACGGCGAGCTCTTCCTCCGGAGAAGGGGCAACACTGCTGTGAACTCCGGGAAGGTCGACAATATTTCGCGGCGTGCCGTATTCGGGCTTACTGCGTCCCCGCAGTAAAGACACTGTGACGCCTGCGTAGTTTGCAGTTTTGAAGTTTCCCCCGGTCAGGGCATTCATGAGGGTGGTCTTGCCCGAGTTGGGCATTCCCACAAGACAGACAACGTGATCTTTGGAAGGTGCTGTAGTCTGTGCGGCTTCGGTGCTCATTCCACCAGGATCCACGCAGCCTCACGTTTGCGTAGAGCCAGCAGAGCGCCGCGGACGCGCACGACAAGAGGATCACCGAGTGGCGCCCATTGCGTCACACTGATTTCCTCTCCCGGGGTGAAACCGAGATCCAGCAGTCGAGCACAATCCTGACGAGGTCCATCCAAACGTTCGATGCGAACACTCTTGTTCAGGGCGACAGCAGTCAAGGGACGGGCAACCGGATCCATCAACTGGAGATGAAAACGACTATCATTTTCAACTTTCACAATTGCTACTATGCCGGAAGAGCAGCTGACAGGCAATAGTCTTTTTGGGGACGGTTAACGCGCCGTGGTTGTAGCGGTGGCAGGACCGGGCTCGATCCACCGGCCGGCCTTCATAACCTTATAGATTTTCTGCGTGTTACGAATATTTATCACGGGATCGCCACTGACCAAAACCAGGTCGGCGAGCTTTCCCTTGCTCAGAGTGCCGACTTCACTTCCCCTGCCCATGACGTCGGCGGCAGTTCGTGTCGCACCAACCAGAACATCAAAGGGCCGCATCCCCGCTTCCACCATTAGTTCCATCTCGCGATGAATTGCGGGACCGTGCGGCGTACCGATGTTCCCTGCATCGGTACCGACAGCGATTCGCATGTCTGCGGCTGCAAGAAGTTGAAGATTCAAAAACTCCATAGGCCGAGTACCGAGAAGACCTGGACTGGGGATGCCGCCGGGAATCTTCTCCGCAGGGATGCGTCGCAGCTCCTGCCACGATTCGACGACGTCAGGATCGGCGAGCTTACGTTCGATATCGAGGAGCTTCACCGAATTGCTGAACACAGCGTCGTAGCGTTCGGTGACCATGAGCGTCGGAATATAGATGATGTTACGTGTCCGCAGCATTGCGAGAAATTCGGCATCCACACGCCGATCATCAACGCTGTGCACGAGGATATCCGCGCCCGCTGCGAGCGCCGCCTTGGCCGTCTCCAGTTCCGTTGCGTGCGCGGCAACCCGGATTCCACGCCGATGACTCTCTGCGATCGCCACGCCGACGAGGGCCGCCTGGTGGTCGAGATCTTCCCCCGGATGATGAATGAAAAGAATCTTGATCAGGTCCGGTTTCTTTTCGGCAATGCGATTGACGATTTCGCGAACACCTTCGGGGGTTTCCATGACAACCACCGGAGAGTCGTCACTCTCCAGCTCGGGATCCGCTTCCGTCGAGATCAAAGGGCCGGCGGCCGCGACTGTCGTTCCGTCCCGATTCTTGTTGGCGATATCTCTGAACTCGAGACTCCACATGGGCCCACCCATGTCGACAACGCCAGTAACTCCGGAACGCAGGTACCGCATGAGCGTGTCCTGCAGTCGTTCGCGAGTCCAGGCGATTTCCTGCGCATAGGGGCGCACGCTCCGCAGATCGATGGCATCAGGCCGCGCGAATATCCCAGCGGACTGATCGAAATGAACATGCGCATCAATGAGGCCGGGAATAGCGAACTTCCCGCTGGCGTCTAAAATAGTGACACCCGGACGCGCCTTAATATTTCCACGGCGGCCGATATCTCGAATGCGGTCACCCTGAACAATGATGACGCCGTTCTTAATTACCGGGCCGCCATTTCCATCAAAGATGTTGACGTGGTCGATGACGAGCATTTCCTCGGGCGATTGCTGCGCGAGGGAGAGGGTCAACAGGGCCAGGAGACCCACAAGCACGGCGGCTCCGCGGCGTGCGGGTTTACTCTTCGACATACTCCTGTTTCCCTTCATCAATGAGGATCTGCAAGCCCTTTTGAGCAAGAAATGGAAACATCACGAGTCCCCCAACCGCATCTCCCCACCGAAAGCCCATTCCCCGGTTGATGAGAAGGGCTACCAGGAGCACCATCGACAGGTACGAGTTGCCGAAAGTAAAAATTGCTGCTGCTCTTATTGGCTGGCTCCGCAATTCTACCCCAAGCACTTTCAAATACGATCCAATGATCGGAATGACCAGCATGGACACGGCAGCAAGCACGATTCCTAAAATCGTCCCCTGAGACCATTGACGTGACCAAAGCTGAGCAACAGCCAGACACAGGGCAATCACCGCTCCCGCCAGGTAACCGAACGCGGCGGGCCGGGAGCGCCAGTTATCGCCCAGGGTGTTGAAGGATCTTTGGATTCGTGTTGCGAGCACGAGAGAAGCATACGCGCTGACCACGGCATCCAGACCGAAGGCCGCCAGAGCCGCTGAACCTGTAACGGTCCAAAGAGCGGCCGATGCAAGGAATTGGAGAAAATGAAATCCTGCGGTGACGAGAGCCAATTGCCAAGAATGACGAATCCATGTCGCGCGATCGTCGGCCATCAGTAAGCCCGCGCGAAGATCACTCGCCCTTCAGAAGCATTGCCGCAAACGATGCACTTGCCGGACTCCTTCTTCCTGCTGGTAGGAATACAACGTATCGTCGCCTTGGTTTCGTTCTTGACGCTTTCTTCACACGCGTCGGCACCACACCAATGGGACCAGAGAAACCCGCCCTGGTCGAGCATGCCATTGAACTTTGTGTAGTCGTCGACCTCATGGCTGTTCTTGTCTCTGAAAGTAAGCGCCCTCTCGAACAGTCCTTTCTGGATTTCGGCGAGTGTCGACACAACGGTCTGCGCGAGGCCGTCCTGTGAAACCGATACCTTTTCACCGCTGTCGCGGCGGGCAAGGACGACCTGATTCTTGTCGAGATCCTTTGGACCGATTTCCATCCGCAACGGCACGCCGCGCTTCTCCCAATCGTTGAACTTCCAACCGGGCTTGTGCTGGTCGCGGTCATCGACTTTGACACCAACACCCGCAGCCTTGCAGTCCGCAGCAATACGACCACCCGCGTCCATGACTCGGGCACGTTCTTCCGGAGTTCTGTAGATTGGAACGATGGCCAGCTGCGTGGTCGCAAGACGGGGAGGAATGATGATGCCGTTGTCATCGCCATGCGCCATGATCAGCGCGCCGATCATTCGCGTCGATAGTCCCCAGCTCGTCGCATAAACGAACTCCCGAGTTCCCTGCTGCGTCTGGAACGTGACGTCGAATGCCTTCGCAAAGTTCTGACCAAGGTGATGCGAGGTTCCTGCCTGCAGCGCCTTGCCATCGCCCATCATGGCCTCAATCGAATAGGTGTGATCGGCGCCCGCAAATTTTTCGCGTTCGGTCTTGCGCCCCTCGATGACGGGCAGGGCCATGTAGTCCTGAGCAAACGTCTTGTAGACGCCGAGCATCTTCAACGTTTCCTCTTCCGCTTCCTCATAGGTCGCATGTGCGGTGTGGCCCTCCTGCCAGAGGAACTCGGTCGTCCGCAGAAAAAGACGCGTGCGCATTTCCCAGCGAACCACATTCGCCCATTGATTCAGCAGCAGCGGAAGATCACGGTAGGACTGAATCCAGTTGCGGTACGTATTCCAGATGATGGTTTCCGACGTCGGTCGGACGATCAGCGGCTCATCCAGCTTCTGCCCGCCCCCGTGCGTCACAACGGCGACTTCGGGAGCAAAACCTTCGACGTGCTTCGCCTCTTTCTGCAAAAAGCTTTCAGGAATGAACATCGGGAAATAGGCATTCTGATGTCCGGTTTCCTTGAACATGCCGTCCAGCGCCTGTTGCATCTTCTCCCAGATGGCATAGCCGTTCGGACGGATGATCATGCAACCCCGGACGGGGGCGTAATCGGCAAGCTCAGCAGCCGCAATAACGTCGGTGTACCAGCGCGAATAGTCGTCCGCGCGCTTCGTAATCTTCACTTCAGCCATAGGTTCCGGATGATAGCACAGCGATTTCGGCCGCTGTTTCAGCGTAGAAACGAGGATGGATGGCCACGCACATTTCGGTCGCTGCGCGCTTGTCCGTCCGAGCGCGTTTCTGCATGCAGAGGTCGTTAATAGTGTCGTCGAATTGTGTTAGCATCCGCGGTGCCGCACAACTATGCCAAATACGAAGCCAGATTGGCGCCTCACGAGGATTGCCGCTGCAGTGGCAGTCGGTGTTGCACTCCTCCTAATGCTGGGAACAGGCTGGGGACCGCTGAATGTCGCTGCGGCACAAACCACGAACGCGCCGACGCCAACAAACCTGGAAATCCTCGAGGTTCGCCCTTCTTTCTTCGTGATCGCCGGCGGCGGCGCAAACGTCGCCGTTCAGGTCGGTGAGGACGGCGTGGTTGTCGTGGACACGGGGACAACTGCCGACGCACCGGCCATACTGGCCGCGATCAAGCGCATCTCACCAAAACCCATCCGTTACATCATCGATACGGGGCCCGATGCCGATCATGTCGGCGGTAACGAAACACTCGCGAAAGCGGGTGAAAGGGTCCTCAGCGGTGGCGGCGGAAGAACCGCGAACTCGATGCCACCGGTCGTCGCGGTCGAAAATGCGCTCCGACACCTGACGAAATCTCCGGTCGATGCCTTACCTAACGAGACGTTCCACTATCCTCGCAAATACATGTACCTGAACGGCGAGGCCATCGAAATTTTCAGCCAGCCTGACGCCCACACCGATAGCGATGCCTTTGTTTTCTTCCGTCGATCCGATGTCGTCGTAGCGGGTGACGTGCTCGACACGCGTCAGTTTCCTGTGATCGATGTGGCACGCGGCGGCAGCATCCAGGGCGAGATTGCGGCGCTCAATCGTCTCGTCGAACTGGCCGTACCCTCGGTACCCATCGTGTCACGCGAGGCCGGAACAATCGTCGTCCCCGGCCACGGGCGCCTGTGCGATCAGTACGACGTCATCGACTACAGGGACATGGTGACAATCATTCGAGACCGCGTCCGAGAGTTGATTAAGGCAGGGCGATCGCTGGCCGAAGTGAAGGCGGCCCAGCCCGCAAAAGGATATGTGGGACGCTACGGCAACACAGGCGGAGCCGGAACAGCCGATCGCTTTATCGAGGCTGTGTATCAGGGTCTCCTGAAGGAGAAGGCATGACAATACGATTGGCCGCCGCTGCGGCTGCGCTTGTCTTCACGCTGACTCCGCTCCCCGGATCGATAGTCGCTCACGCGCAGCAGCGTGGTGGCGGTGCTGCCGCGAGGTCTGCACGAGACGCAGCGCCGATCGACCTCACGGGATATTGGGTCGCGTACGTGACCGAAAACTGGCGTTATCGAATGGTAACGCCTGCCAAGGGAGAGTACCGCCGCATTCCTTCTTCGGCCGCCGCCGTGCCGCTCATCAACACCTGGGACCCTGTTGCCGACGAGCGCGCGGGCAACCAATGCAAGTCGTACGGTGCAGGAGCCATCATGAGCGTGCCCGGACGCCTGCACATCACCTGGCAGGATGCCAACACGCTGCAAATCGATACGGACGCGGGCACACAAACACGCCTCTTGCGTTTCACTACTTCCCCTTCCGCATCGGCGCCTCCCACCTGGCAGGGTGAATCTACCGCAACGTGGGAACGCGCGACCGGGCCCGACGGCGGAGGCAGCCTTCGCGTCGTCACTTCGAATCTGCGCGCCGGCTACCTCCGAAAGAACGGCGTGCCCTACAGCGACCGCACAACGGTTACCGAGAACTTCGATCTTGCGACACTTCCCGACGGCGGCAAACTCCTGCTCGTCACTACCATTGTCGAAGACCCGGTGTACTTGACCGGGCCTTACGTCGTCAGCCCGCACTTCAAGAAAGAAGCAGACGGATCCAAATGGGAGCCTACGCCATGTTCATCTACCTGGTAGCCCGCCGCGTCGCCCCCGCACTCCTGCTCGTCGTTCTGGCGGCGAGCAATGCGTTCGCACAATTCGATTTCGTCGGCTCGTGGGGGCCCATCGGCACTGAAGACGTCCAGAACGACTCCGTGCCCGTGGACTACCTCGGGCTTGCACTCACCGAGGAAGCTCGCGCCCGAGCGCTCTCCTACAGTGAGTCGCAAAAGTCGATGCTCGAGCGGCAGTGCTTCGGCTGGGGCGCCGCCTACCTGGTGCTCGGACCTTTCGGTCTTCGCGTGTCAGCCGAGAACGATCCCGTGACGAAGCAAGTCCAATCGTTCACCATCGGGGCGTGGGAGGACTGGAGCGAGATGGTGATTTGGATGGATGATCGACCAAGGCCCTCCGAGCACGCGCTTCACACACAGGCCGGCTTCACCCTGGGTCATTGGGAAGGTGGAGCTCTCGTTGCACGGACTACCCATGTGAAGGCGGGCTTCATTCGCAAGACAGGTGTGCCGCTGACCGATCAGGCCACCATTGATTGGCGTTTCTACCGCCATGGCGACCTGTTGACCGTACTCATGGTGGCGACCGATCCTGTGTACCTTGTCGAACCGGAAATCATCTCAAAGAGCTTTCGCCAGTCTCGAACGCCGCTCGATTACCGGCAGGAGTGCGTGCCCGTCTTCGAAGGCCGGGAACCCGGAGATGGCCTGCCTCATTACCTTCCGGATAAGAACCCGTTCGTCGACGAATTCATAAAGCTCTATCACCTTCCAGCGGAGGCCGTGCTCGGCTATCGCGAGACGCTCTATCCGGAGTACCGTAAAAAGATTAAGGACACCTACGTCCCTCCTCCGCCATGCACCCAATCCTGCGGCCAAGCCGGAAACTTCGTCCTTCGGCCCTGATCTGGGGTAGTTGACGATCCAGGAGGAACCCGATGCGCTCCAAGACAACCATCATGACGACATGGTTACTTGCACTCCTTTTGCTCCCACCTGTCATCGAAAGGGTTAGTGAGGCCTATCCGCAGGCCCGCGCCACAGATCCGATAAGAACGTTAGTCGCGAGGCTGGATCTGGAAAAGTACAAAACGACGATGAAGGGACTCGCGCAGTTTGGAGATCGGCGTCAGGGCACGGAGCGGAATCGAAAAGCCGTCGACTGGATCGAAGCACAGCTGAAGAGTTATGGCTGCACCAACACTGAACGTATCCGATACGAGGTTCCACCACCTGCCACTCAAGCCAACACAGCGCCTGCTACCGCGGCCGCTGCTCCCGGCGGCCAACGTGGTCAGGCAGCGCGCGGTGTCGGCGGCGTTGGACGGCAAGCTAAAGCAATCGAAAGTGGCGAAGTGATCAGCAGCCAGGGGGGCAGCCGGCAATACGGCGTCAGCGCCGCTACTGGTGTAAACAACGACGCGAACCGGCAGCCGGACGCTCGTCTGCGACAACTCAACACCGAACAATCTTCGCCCGGGCCGCGCGACGAAGTGTATTGCACGAAAATCGGGACTACTCATCCCGAGGAAATGTATATCGTCGCCGCGCACATGGACGGAATCGGCTGGGGCGAAGCGGTCAACGACGATGCCTCCGGAACCGCTCTGGTGATGGAGTTGGCTCGCATCTTCAGCATGCCAGACGTCCAGACGGACCGTTCCATTCGCTTCGCTCTTTGGAACAGCGAAGAAGGCGGCTTGAACGGCGCGCGGGCGTACGTGGAGCAGCGCGTGGAATTGCAGGGAAAAGAAATGCCGCCTGGATCCGGGAGATACCCCGAACCCAGGTGGCTCGCGATGGTTCAGCACGACATGATGCTGTGGGACCACGGCATGCCTCGCCCCGATGGGACGTGGAATTCCGACCAGCGACCCGAGGCCGACGTGAACATCGAATTCCAGTCGACGGCGAAGCTTGCCGATCAGGCCATGAAACTGGCGTTTTTCTTCCGTGAATCAAATGAGAAGTACGCCACCGATTACCCGGCCGCCGTCGGTCCTCACATGACGAATACCGACTCCACTCCTTTCATGGATCTCGTTCCGGCAATCAGCCTTCGTGAAAATGAACGTGGAATGCACACCGGCGCCGGATGGAACCCTACCTGGCACCAGCCCATCGACATCTTTGCCACGTTTTCAGATAAGGATTTTCGACTGGGACTGAATGCCGCACAGACCACCCTGAGCGCGGTAGGACAACTGGCCGGAGCAAAACTCAGATAGTAAGTGAGCCAGGCGGATAGATCCCCGCGGTTTTTGATTTGCCAGCCCGCAATGGAGTGATAAAAGGCCATGGTTAACGGGAATTTCAACCGGAGGCCAATATGAAAAGTCTTCTTTCAGTCCTTCTCTTGATTGTCGCAGGTTGCATGATACTCGCCTCCCCTGGCGCGCCCGCCGTCCTTACCGTTGCGGCCCAGGGTCGCGCGACTGCAACGAATGTGCCGATCATACCGCACGAATCCGCGCCGAACTTCTTCCGGCTTCCAGCGGGGGTTTATACGGGCGAAAACATGGGTATCGCCACGAATTCCAAGGGGCACATCTTCATCTTCCATAGGAGCGGAGAAACCCGGTTGTACGAGTACGACGAAAAAGGCGTTTTTGTGAAAGAGATCGGACGCGGAAATTATGGTTTTGCGTTTGCCCACTCTGTTCGCGTCGACGCTCAGGACAACATTTGGGCCGTGGACGAGGGGACGAACATGATCATCAAGTTCAACCCGGAAGGCACAAAGATTCTGATGACAATTGGTCGCCGGCCGGATCCTCTTGCGCAAACCGCTAACATGCCCGGCAATGGAGGCGCGACGTATGCGAACAAACCCTACGAGTTCGGACGACCCACAGACGTCGCATTCGACGCTCGAGGAAACATCTTTGTCAGCGATGGATATGACGATGCACGGGTGGCCAAGTACGATAAAGACGGGCGCTTCGTGAAGTCTGCCGGTACACGAGGCAACGGGCAAGGTCAGTTGAACACGCCCCACACTATTGCGGCCGATGCGGCCGGCAACATCTATATAGGCGACCGCGGGAACGCTCGCGTCCAGGTATGGGATAACGACCTGAATTTCAAGGCCGCTTATACCAATGTCGGCAATCCATGGGCGGTATGCGTCTCCGGCGGAGCGCATCAATATCTTTACGTATCGAATTCCTGGCCCGACAGCGCGCCGGCAGGAAGCGTCGACTTCACTGGCGAAATCTACAAGATGGAGCTCGATGGCAAGATCATTGGCAAATTTGGCACTGCCGGAAAAGCTCTCGGCCAGTTCGCAACGACGCACCAGATGGACTGCCGCAATCCCGATGTGATCTTTACCGCCGAAATCAACAATTGGAGATCACAAAAAATCACTCTGAAACCGCAGGCCATCAAAGCGGCTGCACAATAGGAGACCGTGATGAAACACACTCTCGCCTCTGCACTCGCGCTGTCCGCTGCACTCGGTCTGTCAGCCCTGACGGTGAGCATCTCGTTGATGGCTCAAACATCCGTTCCCGAGATTCCATTCGACTCGAATGCAGATTTATTCAAAATGCCGCAGAACACGTTCCTCGGCGAAGTGGCTGGCGTGGCGACAAATTCCAAGGGCAATATTTTCGTGTACACACGCACCGGGCATGCGTACGCAACACTGGGTGACTCCCGCACGTTCTATCACGCCGGTTCTCGACTGTTCGAGTTCAGCGCCAACGGCTCATTCGTCAGAGAACTCGGGCAGGACCTTTATGGCTTCAATGCGGCTCAGGGTCTGCGAGTCGATCCGCAGGACAATATCTGGACGATCGATATCGGCGCCAATCAGATTGTAAAGTTCGACCCGAACGGCAATGTTCAACTGGTGCTCGGCCGAAAACCCGAAGCCATTGGTGTTCGTCCGGCCGCGCCACGCGGCGCGCCTGCGGAATCGCCAGCCCCTGGGACGCCGGCGGGTGCAGGTGCTGCGCGGGGCGCCAGGGGCGCTGCTCCCAACACTCAGGGTGGTGCTCCAGGCGCTGCGCTACCTGAGGTACCGGGGGCCGCACGCGGGGGCCGTGGGGCAGGCGCCGGAACGCCCGGGTCGGCCTTTAGCCGACCCACCGATGTAGCCTGGGATCGATCCGGCAACATCTTTATTGCCGATGGAATTGGCAATAACAACAGGATCGCCAAGTTCGACAAGGACGGAAAGTTTCTGAAGTCCTGGGGACAAACGGGCGCTGAGAACGGCCAGTTCAGTGGAGTTCGGTCGATGGCTACCGATGCGCAGGGTAATCTCTACGTCGCGGACAGCGGTAACAAACGTATTCAGGTCTTTGATGGCGAAGGCAACTTCAAATCGCAAATCGCCGACATCGGAGTTCCTCAAGCCATCTGCATATCGCGCGGAGCAACGCAATATCTGTACAGCGCACACTCGGGAGATCCCGACGGCATGATCGACGCAACGATCTACAAGATTGGCCTCGACGGAAAGGTATTAGGCAAGTTCGGTTCGGCAGGCAAACTGCTCAAGCAGTTCGGTCTCGTCAACTCCATTGACTGCCGCAGCGAGAACGAATTGCTCGTCGGTGAAATGACGAATTGGCGGGTGCAGAAACTTACACTCCGGCCGGGGAAGTAAGTGTTCGCTAGAGGCCTGAGATTGTCAGCGCCTACGGCGTGGGACTTGGAGGTTTCTCCGTAAGGACCTTGCCGCCAGGAAGCGTGATCGATACAAACTTACCGATGGGTTCACTGGTCCGCACCGGATTCACCACGATCGTCACCATGTCGCCCGCCTTGATGGTTCTCGCGGTCCATCCCGCCTTGACGAGATAAGTCGGAGGGTCCATCTCCACTGCCCACGTGTCGGTACCACCCTTCTCGTTGCGAACATCAAGTTCGATAAACGAATGTGGATTGGACCAGCGGAATTCCTTCACCGATCCCACAAGTTTTACTTCCTTCGTGCGGTCGAACACGGCAGGCGAGTGATGGCCGGCGAGGGAAACGGTCATAAAGACAATCGAGAGCCCAATGATGCTATGAATTATCTTTTTCATGGATACCTCATCCTCAGCGAATCTGTGAGCTCGAAGACGTGCTGCGAATGTGATCGTTCAGGTCTGGCCAGCACTCGACTTCGGTAATGTCGTCATCGACGCGGTTCCACCGTTTGGTCATCTTCCAATCCCCTTCCCAGCTCTTGGGGTCCGTCATCGTATATTCGATTTCCAACACCTTCCCGCTATTGATCATCCGAATGCGTTCAACGATATGGAGCTGGTCGCTCGCAGGAATGGATGCACCGCCCTGGTCCATCCAATGGTGATGGCCAGGAAAGTACTTCGTATCCACGACCAATGTGTTCCCTTCCCAATGCCCGATGGATTCTCCGTTGAAGCTGGGCACGACGATATCCGGATTCGAATGCTGACGACCGTCCAGGTAAATGATGCGCAGGCTATTCATGAACGCGCTCGTCATGTAGATTGCGGTTGGCAATTGGACCATGGCGATGGGCCAGACTCGCGTCATGATGAGAGGCATGCCGGCCGGCCAGCACTGGCCGATGTCATCCCGATAGACCTTTCCTTCTTTTGTTGCCTTCTGGCCCAGGTCGTACTGCTCCTGAGCCTGTGGCGTAAGCTTGAACGTGGGCGGAATAAAGCGCCAGGAGTTGGGTCCGTCCTTGTTGTCATGCAGCCAGGTTCCGGTGAGATCGAAAGGCGCTTTTGGGCGCTGCTTCGAGAGATTCTCTGGCGAAAGCGCGCCTAATGGAGCGGGCGCAACAGCCTGAGCCAGCGCGGCCGACGTTGTTCCGAGCGCCAGGCTCAAGGCCATCAATAGCAGCTTTGCCGACGCAGTCATAGGGCTTGTCCTCCGATTCAATGGGCAGAAAATATCACAGGAAAAGCGGCTTGTCCGCTTTTGCACCTATAATCACAGCATGTCCAGGGATGTTCGCGAGCGCATCTTCACAACGATATCGGGTGTTCCCGTCGACGAGGTCTACACCGTTAACAGCGTTACCGATCTCGATCCGTCTCGCGACCTGAGTGAGCCTGGAAAACCGCCCTACACGCGGGGCATTCACGAGACGATGTACCGTGGCCGGCTCTGGACGATGCGCCAGTTCAGCGGCTTCGGAACTGCCGAAGAAACCAATAAACGATATCGCTATCTTCTTGAGCAGGGTCAAACAGGACTCTCGGTCGCGTTTCACCTTCCGACGCTGATGGGCTATGACTCCGATCATCCGATGTCGGCCGGAGAAGTCGGTAAGTGCGGCGTTGCAATCGATTCTCTCGCAGATATGGAAGTGCTGTTCGATGGAATACCACTCGACAAGATCAGCACCTCTATGACAACGAACGCTCCGGCCACGGTCCTCTGGTCCATGTACCTGGTGGTCGCGGAGAAGCAGGGCGTTCCATGGGAACGGCTTCGCGGCACCATACAGAACGACATCCTTAAGGAATACATTGCCGAGAAGACCTACATCTTCCCGCCACGGCCTTCAATGAAACTCGTCGTGGACACGCTGGAGTTCGGATCCCAGCACGTACCGCAATGGAATCCGATTTCAGTCAGCGGCTACCATATCCGCGAAGCCGGCTCGACAGCGCTTCAGGAGCTGGCGTTCACTCTCTATGACGGCATCGAATATGTGGAATGGGCGAGAAGAGCCGGTCTCGATGTCGACACGTTTGCACCTCGGCTCTCTTTCTTTTTCAATGCGCACAATGATTTCTTTGAGGAGATCGCCAAATACCGTGCGGCTCGCAATGTCTGGTACAAGGTGATGACACAGCGATTCAACTGTCGGAATCCTCGTTCTGCCATTCTGCGCTTCCACACACAAACAGCGGGGTGCTCGCTTACCGCGCAGCAGCCTTATAACAATGTTGTGCGCGTTGCAATTCAGGCTCTCGCGGCAGTGCTCGGAGGAACTCAGTCGCTTCACACGAATGCGCTTGATGAGTCTCTTGCTCTTCCGACCGAACATGCCGCGCGGCTCGCTCTGCGAACGCAGCAAATCATCGCGCACGAAACCGGTATTGCGAATACGTCCGATCCGCTCGGAGGTTCCTACTTTCTCGAGCGGCTGACGCTGGACATGGAGAGAGGCTGCTGGGAATACTTCGACCGACTCGATGCGATGGGGGGTATGGTGGCTGCCATTGAGGAAGGCTTTCCACAGCGAGAAATTCAGGACGCGGCTTATACATACCAGAAGGCAGTGGAGCGCCACGAAAAAATCATAGTGGGCGTTAACGAATTCGTTTCGGACGAGCCTCCTCTGGAAATTCTGCAGATCGATGAGTCCGTCGCGGAACGCCAGGTCGCTCGAACGCGGAAGATCCGCCAGGAGCGCGACGATCAACAATGCCGCTCGGCCCTCGACGGATTGAAAGGTGCAGCAATCGCGGGGAACGTTAACCTCATGCCTTTCGTGCTGAACTGTGTTCGTGCTTACGCCACCCTCGGCGAGATTTGCGATACCCTCCGAGCGGTCTATGGAACCTACGAGGAGCCTGTTTTCTGATGCCTGACCGCATTCGCGTGCTCGTTGCCAAACCTGGTCTCGACGGACACGATCGCGGCGCAAAGATCATTGCGCGCGCCTTTCGTGATGCCGGATTTGAAGTTATCTATACCGGTCTTCGACAGACTCCCGAGCAGGTCGTCACGGCCGCGTTGCAGGAGGATGTGGACGTCATCGGTCTTTCGGTACTGTCCGGCGCGCACATGACCCTCTGCCCGCGGATCATGGAGTTGATGAAGAAGGAAAAACTCGATGACGTTCTCGTCCTGATCGGAGGAATCATTCCCGATCAGGATATCCCGAAGCTGAAACAACTCGGAGTGAGCGAAGTGTTTCAACCTGGAGTCTCAACCGAAGACATCATCGATTACGTTCGGAGGAATGTTGGCAAGCGCTGAAGCACAATCCAATCGCGAGGCCATGATGGAGCATGTGGCAGAACTCCGGAAAAGGCACGATGTGGCGCGGCAGGGTGGCGGCGAAGAGGCGCGAAAGCGGCACGCTGCCCGCGGCAAGATGTTTGTGCGCGATCGCATCAACGCCCTTCTCGATCCCGGCACGCCCTTCCTGGAGTTCAGCGCCCTTGCAGCCAACGGCATGTATCGAGACGAAGCGCCGGGCGCGGGCATCGTGACCGGCATGGGAATCATCGAAGGACATCGGGCAGTCGTCGTTGCCAACGACGCGACCGTCAAAGGCGGAACCTACTATCCCATCACCGTCAAGAAGCACTTGCGAGCCCAGGAGATTGCCCTGGAGAACCATCTCTCCTGTGTGTATCTGGTCGATTCAGGCGGCGCATTCCTTCCGCTCCAGGCGGAGGTCTTTCCTGACCGCGAGCACTTCGGTCGAATTTTTCACAACCAGGCTGTCATGTCGGCGCAGGGCATTCACCAGGTTTCGGCCGTGTTGGGTTCGTGCACAGCCGGAGGCGCCTATGTGCCCGCAATGAGCGATGAAGCCGTCATTGTGAAAAATCAGGGAACAATCTTTCTCGGCGGGCCTCCGCTCGTGAAAGCAGCCACCGGAGAAACGGTGACTGCGGAGGAACTCGGTGGCGCCGATGTGCATTGCCGCATCTCCGGAGTCGCAGATCACTACGCGGAGAACGATGCTGATGCAATACGCATCGTGCGCGAGATCTTCAAATCCTTACCGCAATCGCCGGAAAAAAATCAGGAAGTCGAAGAGCCACAGCATGCTCCAGACGAAGTCTACGGGATCGTAGCCCGCGATCCCCGGCGGGTCTATGACATCCGCAAGGTTATTGCCTGCATCGTGGATGGCAGCTGGTTCCAGGAGTTCAAGGCACTCTACGGGCGGACGTTAGTTTGCGGTTTCGCGCGAATCTGGGGATATCCGGTGGGAATAATCGCCAACCAGGGCGTTCTCTTTTCTGAAAGCGCCCTGAAAGCAACCCACTTCATTGAACTGTGCTGCCAGCGTGGTATTCCGTTGATTTTTCTTCAGAACATCACGGGCTTCATGGTGGGCAAGCAGGTTGAACACGGAGGAATCGCGAAGGATGGCGCGAAGATGGTAAGCGCAGTGTCCAACGCAGCAGTGCCGAAGTTCACCGTAATCGTCGGAGGTTCGTACGGTGCGGGAAACTACGGCATGTGCGGCCGGGCCTTCGGACCGCGACAACTCTGGATGTGGCCTAACGCCCGAATCGCGGTGATGGGTGGCGAACAGGCGGCCCATGTTTTGCTCCAGGTGAAGATGGACAGGCTTCAGGCGCAAGGCAAGAGTATGTCCACGGGTGAGCAGAGTGAGTTCACGCAGCCCATCATTGATAAGTACGCATCGGAAAGCAGCGCCTACTACAGTACCGCAAGACTCTGGGATGACGGCATTATCGATCCTGCGGAGACTCGGACTGTGCTGGGACTTGGACTTGCGGCAGCGATGAACGCGCCGCAGAAGGAAACACGCTTTGGCGTGTTCAGGATGTAACGATGTTGAGACTCGAACGAGCAGGCGCTATTGGGACGATCACACTGGATCGGCCCGCAATCCACAACGCGTTCAATGACGAATTAATCTCTAAAATCACACTAGCAATCGAGGAACTTGGCGGCGACTCTGCGGTTCGGGTTGTTGTTTTTCGCGCTAACGGTCCGTCGTTCAGCGCGGGTGGTGACTTGAACTGGATGCAGCGCGCGAGAACTTACACTGCTGAAGAAAATCTGCGCGACGCTCGCGCCGGCGCCAACATGTTTCTCGCCGTAACCCAATGCCCCAAGCCTGTGATTGCCCGTGTTCATGCTCGCGCTCTGGGCGGAGGATCAGGCCTGGTGGCGTGCTGCGACATGGCAGTGGCCGTTGAATCGGCGGAATTCGGACTTCCCGAAGTAAAGATCGGGCTCTTACCCGGGATTATCGGTCCCTTCGTGGTCGCGCGGATCGGTGTCGCCAATGCGCGCGAATACTTCCTCACAGGCGCGCGCTTTCCTGCCGCACGTGCTCTGGAGATGGGTTTGATCCAGCGTGTGGCTTCCGACGAAGCCGCAATGGATCGCATCATCGATAACTGGATCGCGGATCTGATGACGTCCTCTCCAGCAGCTATAGCCGCCGCCAAACAGTTGATTTTCGACATCAGCAACCGGCCCATTGATTCCGCGCTGGACGTGGCGGCGAAGTCGATCGCTGATGCGCGAGTCAGTGCCGAAGGTCGTGCCGGCGTGGACGCGTTTCTTTCGCGCGGCAAACCGCCGTGGATTCCTCAATGAGCGATCTGCCCAGGGCTGTCCGGATCGTCGAAGTCGGTCCGCGCGATGGCCTACAAAACCAGCCCAAGACCCTCATTGTTGAACAAAAAGCCGAATTCATACGTCTGCTGGGCGAAGCCGGCCTCCGCGATATCGAGGTCGCATCTTTTGTTCACCCCCAATGGGTGCCCCAACTCGCAGATGCCGACATGCTGATTCCTCGACTTGCGACGAATTCTTCAATCCGTTATTCAGCGCTGGTGCCGAACATGAAGGGTTTGGAACGGGCGCTCAGGTCCGGAGTCAAGCGGATCGCAATATTCACGGCTGCGTCTGAGACCTTCAACCGAAAGAACATCAATATGGGCATCTCGGAATCGATCGAAGTCTTTCGGCCGGTGGTTGAGCGAGCGCTGGCACACGGAATGTCTGTACGCGGCTACGTCTCCACTTGCTTCGTATGCCCGTACGAAGGAGCGATTTCAAAAGAAAAGGTATCGGAAGTGACTCGGGCTCTGTTCGAACTCGGTGTCGATGAAGTTTCCATAGGCGATACGATTGGCGCAGCGACGCCCCTCGATGTGGAAGACACCGTGGGGCACCTGGTCGCCTTGTTCCCTGCCTCGAAACTGGCCATGCATTTCCATGACACGTATGCGATGGCAATCGCCAATGTTTATGCATCGCTTCGGTTGGGTGTGACCGTCTTTGATAGTTCGACGGGCGGAATCGGCGGGTGCCCGTATGCCCCAGGGGCCACCGGCAACGTCGCGACCGAAAAACTTGTTTACCTCTTCGACCGGTTGAAAGTCGAAACGGGCATTTCGATGGCCCGCTTGCAACACGCGGCACAATACATCGATGCCGCATTGAAGGCTGCCTGAATGGGACACATTTCGGAAACGCGTTTTCGTGTCCGCTATGCAGAAACCGACAAGATGGGCGTCGTGTATTACGCGAACTACTTCGTGTGGATGGAAGTCGGAAGAACCGACTATTGCAAAACCGTCGGCTTCAACTATTGCGACATGGAGCGTGATGACGCGAACATGGCGGTGGCTGATGCCGCCTGCCGCTATATTGCGCCGGCCCGCTACGATGACGAAATCCTGGTTCGAACGAGCATCGAGAAACTGAACCGCCGTCTGATCACTTTCGCGTATTCGATTTCGAATGCGGCAACCGGCCAGCTTCTCGCCGAAGGCAGAACCGTACACATTACGGTGCGCAAGGACGGAAAGACTTGCTCGATCCCGGAACCCTATTTCGCATTGCTATCCAAGCCACAGTAAGGCGCGCTAGAATCGGGCAACATGCCCCGAATTCTGCTTTTCCTCATCCTTGCGCTCCAGGGGATACCCGTTCAGCAGGGTGCAACGGTTACCGGCATCCTGCGTGACAGCAGGGGCACTCCGGTGGGGGGTGTGCGAGTTGCCGCCGTCGCACGTGGGGACGTCATCGAGAATGCTGCTGGTGAGTCGATGGCAGGAATCACCGAAACCGACACACAGGGCCGCTTCACTCTCGAAAACATTCCGCCGGGCCGCTACTTCATCGCGGCGGGCCGCCTGGACCTGCAAACGTATTATCCCGGCACGCAGGTGTTGGCAGACGCCACGGTGTTGACGATTTCACCGGGCTCCACGATTGCGAACATTAACTATGTGTTGAACGACAACAGCTTCGGACGCGCGGATAGCGGTTACGGAGCTGCTTCCGCTTCCCCTACAGCAACAATTCCTGTCACGGTGCGGGTTGAAAATGGCGGGAAATTGCCCGTTACCGCAAACGGAATGGAAATCTCTCTGGCGCTTTCGTCGAGCTCAGGCCAGTTCATTTTTCCCATCGAAGCGACTGCGGTCAGTGTGCCTGGGCCACTCTCAGCAGACTTCAGCGTCAAGGTTGATGGACTGCCCTTGCCTTACAAAGTGAAATCGATCACGTATGGCGGGAAGAATATTACGAACGGCACGTTTCCTCTGACTCCAGCGAACTTCTCAACATCGTCGACATTGAAGACGATGATCATCCTGAACGGCACGATTGGCCTCTACGTTGCGACACCTGTGTCGAGTTCAACCGCCGCGGTGCCGCCATCCGCCCTTTCCATCGCGCTGGATTACGCGTCACCGCAAAAGGCCGCGGGTGTACGCGTCTCGGGCACCATTGCCTCGATCGATAAGCCGATGGTCTACATCTCTGGAGTTCCAGGAGTCGTCTTTGCGGATCGCACTTTCGAGTTTCAGGACGTTCCTCCGGGCCGGCATCTGATCGCAGGAATGCATCGCTTCACACCTCAGGCCGCCCTGGTTGTGGTGGGAAACCGAGACGTTGAGGGCATCGGACTGAAGCGGACGCTGGCGCAGCCGGATATCAGTGTGCCGCAAGCGATTCCACCAGCCGGCCCATACTCGCCGGGCACCGTCATTTCGTTGCCCCGCATTGTCGGAACCGCTGTAGACGAAAAAACAGGCAAGGCGATCGTCGACGGCATGGTCACTGTCGAGAACGAGGACTACAGGCGTATGTACTCGCTCGATTCAAACGGCAGGTTTGAAAGCTATTCTCTATTTCCGGGCAGCTATGACGTGACTCTCTCGGTTATCGGTCATGTGGTGAGCGCGATGAAAGTGATGATCGACGATAAGGATGTGCAGATCAAGCTGGCCGTGAGTCCCGATGACTAAACAAACGCGCCCGAGGGATACAGGCCCTCAACGCCTGGACTTCCAGTCGCTGTCGACAATCAAATGAAGCGGTGGAGGGTTATCGATCGTCGGAACGTTGAGGAGAAATCGTACTTTTCCACCTTCCTCAAATACGGCATATTGCTGCGCGTACGCGCCTACAGGATTCTCGGCCGGAATACCCGTCGGGAACAGTTCGCGCCGGTCCACGACTACAGACTGCTCATCACTGCCGGTTGACACGAGAGCCCGCATCAGCGTTCCTTTCAAATCGAGGTAGTACAGTTCGGTACATCCGGGATGTCCCGCAGGATTCTGCCGACCCCATCTCGGTTGCGTACCGCCGCGGAGTGAGATCTGCACACCCCGGTCGGTATTGCCCTGGAGGTCCTTTGGAAAGGGCACGACGAAAATCTCAAATTGGTCATTGAATTCGTTCGAAGAATAGGCAATCCACTTCACGTCCGGGGAAAACTGCCCATCCCGTTCATCGAACCGGCGGCCCTTCGGCAGGATTCCGAACTCCTGCCGCGGAGGTTTGTCAAAGTAACGCACGGCTCGGAGGTCATAACCTCCTTCCGGATTGATGCTGCGATAGAGAATGTACTCTTCGTTCCTGGACCAATCAGTCGCAAACTTGCTCTCTTCCGTTTCGAGGATTAGCGTTCGGTGACCGCCATCCCTCGCGGAGATTTCATAAAGGTTCCACGCTCCTCCTTCGTTATTGCTGTAGACGACGACGTCACGCTTTTTTGACCACACAGGGCTGTAATCGGGCTTGTCCTCTCTCGTGAGTTGCGATGGCTCGCGCGGACTGAAATTACCCTTGCCTCGAGTCTGAGCATCGACTCGAAAGATGTCGGTGTTGCCGGTTTCAGGATTAGTCCGGTCCAACACCATCGCACGTCCATCGGGCGACAGCGACGGATTCAGTGGCCCCCACGGGTCGACTCCTCCAACGGTCTCGATTAGTTCGCCCTTTTCGTCGCGCCACTCCAACTGTCGTTGTCCGGATGCCGAACCCGTGCGATACGCAAGACAACCCCTCGCAACAGAGAGTGCAGCACGATAGATAGCGGTGTTCACCATGACCGGTTCGTTGACGGCTTGAACGAGTGCCCGCTGCCCCACCGGCGCCATTTCGGAAAGGCTGAAATCCTGTACGAAAAGTCTTCGGATGATTCTCGAATCTTCGGTCGTGAGCTTGATAAGGAATAACAGCAACCCTGGCGGGGCAAACACCGCAGTCTCTACCGCCTCGTTCTTTTCCTCCAATCGCAACCGCCGGCCCATGTGATTCGCAATGTCGTAAACCCAGATCCCCCGAACTTCAGGTCTGCCTGTCACGTAATAGAGGAAGTGTGAGTCATCGACAAACTGCGGGAAGCGGTGGCTGACGTGGCCGGGATCGAGTTGAGTGACTTTCTCGTACCTGCGGGACTCGGCCTCTACTTTCGAGATCCATGTTCCAGGATTCGCGGAGTATAGGATTTCATTTCTTCCGTTCCAGGTGCCGCCGCGGCCGAGCGAGACCGACGCAAGTTTCTGCGGCAAACCGCCATCGATGCGAGCAATGTGAAGTCCGCTTTTGGCGAAAAAGCCGATCCGCTGGCTATCAGGCGCCCAGAACGGAAGGTACGCCCCGTCGGTAGCCTCCAGTTTCCTGACGGTCCCCTTGCCTGGCTCGAGCAGGCACAACAGCGAGTCGATGCCTTCGGTAGCAACGAAGACAATCTTGTTTCCGTCCGGCGAGATCGCCATCGAGACGGGATCCAGAGTTGGAAACTTTTGAAGAGCGTACTCAGCAAAGCGAATGCGGGGCGCGGTTGATCGAGCCGCCAACCATCCGACCCCAAGGCCCGCCACGCCGATAGCGGAGGCTGCTCCCCAGGCGAGCCAGTCCCGACGTGAGATGCGGGTGGAGGCATCGCCGGTATCCTCCACGCCATTCTCGACGTCTTCGATTTCCAGACGTGCATCTCCGATGTGACGCAACCTCCGCTTCCGCTCCTTTTGGAGGCATCGACGAAGCAGACGGCGAATCCCTTGCGGTGTGGAGGGGGGAAGGTTCTTGAAATCGGGCTCAGACTTCAACACCTCGGCAAGAATCTCGCTGAGGCTCTCCCCTGCAAACAACGCTTGCCCCGTCAACATCTCATAAAAGACACAGCCGAATGCCCAGATGTCGGAACGGCGGTCCGCTTCCTTCCCTGTCGCCTGTTCGGGCGACATATAGGCGGCCGTTCCGAGAAGGCGCGCTGGCGCTGTCACGCTGACGGTTGGCGAGTCCTGCGGATTCGTTGAAGGATCATCGCGAACCTTGGCCAGACCGAAATCGAGCACCTTGATTTGATCGTCAGGCGTAATTTTGATATTTGCGGGCTTGAGGTCGCGATGAACGATGCCCTTGTCGTGCGCGTAGTCGAGCGCTTCCGCAATTTGCCTTGCGTAGGCCAACGCTTCGGGAAGCGATATCGGCCCCTGAAGCAATCGATTCGCCAACGTCTCTCCTTCGACCAGTTCGAGAATCAGCAATCGTGAACCCTTCGACTCGACAACGTGATGGATCGCTCCAATATGGGGATGGCCCATCGATGCAAGAACCTGTGCCTCCCGCTCAAATCGCACCACGCGTTCGGGATCGCTGGAAAACGTTTCCGGAAGAACTTTGATGGCAACCTGGCGAGAAGGCAGACTGGCGTCGCGGGCACGATAGACTTCGCCCATTCCGCCAACACCAATGAGTTCGAGGATTTCGTAGAAGCCGATCTTAGTGCCTGGTTTGAAAGTCACAGGGTGGGGACGAATTATACTTTCGCCCTCCTTATCAATCCAGCTGTCTGCGGCTTCGTGGGCGATCAGAAGATGATTCACTTCGCGTTGGACTTCTTCGTCTCCATCGCACGCGTCCTTGAGAAACTCGGCACGCGATGCGGCGTCCTTTTGAAGCGCTGCCTCAAAGATTCGTCGAATGGTTTGGAATTGTCCCTGGTCCATTACTGCTAATACTAACTGCCGCCCCCACATCCACCGCAACCGCCGCCACAGTCTCCCCCACCACCGCCGCAACCGCCAGCGGCGCCGCAGCGACCGCCACCATCGCCTCCCTGGAAGTAACCGCTGTCGGAGCGCTTAAACATCTCCGTCATGGGACTCATCTCGGTTCCTGCAAGAACGGCCACGCCGAAAACACCGGCGGCAAGCGACGGACTCCAATCCTGCCCGCTTTCGGGATTCTTCAGCCAGTTCCAGGTTGCTTGCATGGTGTTCAGGTACGCCTTACCACGCAAGCTTATCCGCCCTGGGCGACCGGCCATCGCTATCATGAAGGCCCCAACGATGCCCATCAATATCAGAAATCCCACGGGTCTACCTCGGGAGATACCGATGAACAGTCTTGCGAGTCCAATAATCGACACCAGAGCTATTCCCAGGGATACACTCCAGCGTGCTTCATCCGACAGCTCCTCCGATGTGAGCAGGCTATTTGACCGAAGACTCAGCTCATACTTTACCGTGTGAGAAGAAAGCGCCGATGGCAGGTCCATCAGTCCATCTCGCGTTTTCTGAAATACCTGTTCGGGAGTTCGGGGATACTCAAACCATTCGAAAGCCTGGCGCTCGATAGGCGCCAGTTCGGAGAGATCCGGATGATCCGCAGCCTGTTCGATTCGCTTACCTTCAGGAAACAAGTTCCACCATTTCGATTCAGGAGTTGTGATTTGAAGATACCTGCGTTCCATCAGCCCCACGATCAACACACGCGTCAGTTCATTCTCACCCGCCCTTAGGTAGGCAATCTCATATGGATCGATCTTCGTGGGTGGGCGCACAGGGCCGCGTTCCATCGAGTTGTCTCGGGATCGGCGCCGATACCAGCAGATCGTCGCGACCACTACGATCAACATTGCGAAGAGAGCGAGGAACTCCGGGCCAGTCACCTGGGTTAAAGGGTTTCTCATATTAGTCCTCCGTTTCGCTTGTACAGATAGCGAAATCGGCAGGACCAGTAGCTCATCTGAGTATTACTCAGGGGTCAACAACGCTGACCGTGATTCACTTTGGCCCTGAGCAACGATGGTGCCTCCATTGTGTTGTCCTTGAAGTGACATTATAGGCGTGCAGTTCAGTCTGGGCTAAGATGTCCGCCATGCATTCCCGCCTGTTGGCTTGTCTGTTGCTTGGTCTAACGTCCGTGCCGCTGCAGTCCTGTGCCACTCAAGAGCGCCCGCGAGCCGAGCTTGATCATCTGATGATCCTGGTGTTCGATCAGATGCGCCCCGATTACATCGATCGGTTCAATCTTCAAAACTTCAAGCGTCTTCGTTCTTCATCGCGGAATTACCCGGAAGCTTACGTCGGCCATCTTGGATCTCAGACTGTCGTGAGTCACCTTGTGATTCCGACCGGTCTCTTACCGAAGTCGCTGCCCTGGCAGGACGATACATTCTGGGATGAGCCTGGAGTTTTGGGCAAAGCTGGGGCAGCGTATGAAACAGGCGGCCTGACACTCGAACAATTCTGGATGGCTCTCGACCGAATTCCGAAGGAGCAGTTCCTGCCGACGCGCATTCGAAACAAGTTTGGGCGCCGAGTGTTTTCGGTCGGTGAAAAGAATTACTCCACTGAACTGCTCGGAACACCTGCTGCAGACGTCATTGTGACGTTGCGTCCTTTGTCAGGACAATGTTCTCCGTTTGGTGTTCGCGTGCCTGACTACATCGCGTCAAACCCTCGGTTCTCCGTGGATTGTTCGGAAACGTACGGTACCGGTTTTTCGACTATCTATGCGCTTGACGGATCGCGGTACGTTCCCGGCCGCGATACCGCTCATCTTGGTGGGGACGTCTGGGCGGCAGACGCCGCACTCGAAATCATGAAGCATGAGGAGTGGTCGGGGATTTTCATGACGTTCGGTGGGATCGACAAGATCGGCCATATGCTCGGTGAACACGACGGCCACGGCCTGACGAGTGTTCCGAGCGAATACCATCTCGCTGACGCGACGAGAATTGCCGATGAACAGTTAGGCCGAATTCGACATGCTCTTCAGACGATGGGCCTCGCGGATCGAACGCTTTTCATCGTCACCGCCGACCATGGAGGCCAAAAGAACGATTTCTATCTTGGGAACAACAAATACCAGTCGTGTTGTCCTTTCGAAAACTCCCGCTCCAACGTAGAACCGCCATATTGGATTGAGCATCTCAATCAACTCGGCAAACTGAAGACCAGCTATCAGGACACCAGCCTAAAGCTATGGTTGGCCGATCATTCAGCAGAAAACGAACGAGCAATTGTGCAGGGAATGGCCGATATCCCGGGTATGACCGAGGTGTATGCACTGCGGAAAACAGGCGAGGAATTCCATTATGAGCAGGTGCTTTCCCGGCTCGAATCCCAGCCTGAGCGGTTCAAATCCTGGGCCAGACTCCATAATGTGGAACTGCTGGCGACAATGGCCGCGCCGGCAGCGCCGGATCTTGTTGGGTTGCTCGCCGACGGCTTTGGATTCGGCCGAATCGGAGACCATGGAGGCGCCCAGGAAAAGGTGCAGCGTATTCCCCTGATCATCAACGTTCCCGGCGAGGCCCCGGCGACACACGCGAGACCGCTCCGTCTTGTGGACATCAGTTCAGAAGTCACGACTCTATTAAGACTGGCGCCGGCGCCACAACAAGTCCAGTCCTTACCGACCCGCTGAGAGGGCCTTCCGGCTCACAATGTTTTTACACGCTTCTTGCTACCATCTGACCACGGCCCCGCGGCGATGTCGTCAAATCGTGCCAGATGTTGGAAAGGAGAAGTTCTCATGATCGCACAACGAATCTGGCACGCCGTTGCAGCCATCGGTATCGTGCTCGCAGGCGCGCAATCTCTGAAAGCCTCGGAACAGGTAAAGGTCGACGTAGCGGTTGCCAAACCTTATCTATTAGCCGGACAGAAGCAGACCAGCTACATCCGTGTTGGGCTGACCGGTATTCCCATCAACGATACCGGAAGGCGGACTGCGGTGAATGTCGCAATCGTGCTGGACAAATCGGGCTCGATGACGGGCGAGAAACTGCGCAAGGCCAAGGATGCAGCATTCGCATCCATCGATCGTCTTGGCCCCAACGACATCGTCTCGGTGATCGCCTATGACCAGACAGTTGATGTTCTGGTACCTGCAACTAAGGTTTCTGACAGACAAACACTTCGCGCGTCGATTGAAAAACTGTCTGCCGGAGGCAGTACCGCACTCTTTGCAGGAGTCAGCAAAGGCGCCGCCGAGGTCCGGAAGTTCCTCGACCGTCAGCGAGTAAACCGGATCATTCTGCTCTCTGATGGCCAGGCTAATGTGGGACCGAGTTCGCCGGCTGATCTTGGGAATCTTGGCGCGTCATTGATCAAGGAAGGGATCTCCGTTACGACGCTCGGCCTGGGGCTCGATTACAACGAAGATCTCATGACGCAACTCGCCCGCAAGAGCGACGGCAACCATTACTTCATCGAGAACTCCACCGACCTGGCCCGACAGTTCGGGTATGAATTCGATGATGTTCTCTCCGTCGTTGCACAGGAAGTAACTGTTGGTATTACGTGCGGACCCGGCGTTCGTCCCATTCGCGTGCTGGGGCGGGAAGCGGACATCACGGGTCAGACCGTGACCACTTACGTCAATCAGGTATACGGCAATCAGGAAAAGTATGTCCTGCTCGAAGTCGAAGTTCCGGCTCAGCAAGCTGGAACAGAGCAGAACCTGGCGAACGTGAATGTGTCCTACGTCAACATGGCATCGAAGAATCCCGATAAGATCGCACGCGTGGCGTCTACCCGCTTTACGGGCTCGGCAAGCCTCGTTGAAAGCAGCACGAATGCGACCGTGATGACATCCGCTATCGAACAGATCGCGGTGGAACGCAACAAGCAAGCTGTGCTGCTGCGCGACCAGGGAAAAATCGAGGAAGCACGCAAGGTGCTGTTAGACAACGCGGCGTTCCTCAGCGAGAATGCCGTGAAGTACAACTCGAAGGAACTCGAGGACTACAAAGGAAAGAACCGGAAAGACGCCGATAATCTTGCCCCCGCTGTTTGGGAATCTCAGAGGAAGGCGATCCTGAGCGAGCAGAATGTCCGTCAGAGTCAGCAGGGACAGGGGCAAAACCGGCAGTGAAGCGAATCGATTGAGACCGAAACTGATTCTGATTCTTACACTGATCGTGCTGTTGCCTGTTGGAGCGCTGGGATGGCTTGGATGGCGGATGGCGCAGCAGGAACAGGAGGTCGTCGAGAACCGGTTTCGCGAAGCCCTCACAGGACGGTTGCGGGATATCAATACCACGATCCTCAAATCCGTCGAGAAACGCGAAACCGAACTCATTCGACTGCTGGATCGGGGCTCTTACGAAACCAGTGACCTACGGGAACTGGTGCGGAAGAGCCCCTTCATCCATTCTGTTTTCGTCCTGGATGCGGCAGGCAATCGTTTGCATCCTCCTCCGGACGGGCCGCTCACCGATTATGAGAGAGAATTTCTCGAGCGCTCCGGTCAGATATGGCGTGACAAACAAACCTTCTACAACTCTTCGGAAGGCGCCGGCCAGAGTCCCGGTCATGGTTGGTACACCTGGTACTGGGGCAACGGCGTCAACCTTCTCTTCTGGCTGCGAGACGCCGAGGGGCGCGTCATCGGTGCCGAATACGATCGCTCGCGAATGCTGGCCGACATCGTTGGGGATCTACCGAATTCCGATCCGTCCGATCCTGATTTGCAGCGGGCACGAATAGCGCTTACCGGCGGAGACGGCGTGGCAGTCTACCAATGGGGCACCTACGAGCCGGGCCAGAACGAGCCGCCGCGTGCGCGACTGGATCTCAACCATCCCCTCGATGCCTGGAATCTCGTGTACTTTGCGCCATCGGCAGAAAGCGGTCAGGCGCTGAGTCGCGGAACGTTGTTCAACTTCGCGGCCGGTCTGGTCGCACTGGTGCTCGCGCTGATCGGGCTGGCATCGTATTTCTATCGGGAAAGCAGGCGTGAGATGCGGGAAGCAGCGGAACGCGTCAGCTTTGTCAATCAGGTGTCGCACGAGTTGAAAACACCACTGACAAATATTCGCATGTATGCCGAGCTTCTCGAGCAAAGCCTTCCGGAAAACGACAGCAAGGCCACACAGCAACTCGGTGTGATCGTATCCGAGAGCCAGCGCCTCAGTCGCCTTATCGGAAATGTCCTGACCTTCGCGCGCAGTCAAAACGACAAACTCGCCCTGCATAGCACCCCAGGCAACGTCGATCAGTGCATCCAGTTCGTTCTCGATCATTTCAGGGCGACATTCGAGTCCAAAGGTGTGAAGACTGTCTTCACTCGCGGCGCCCACGCGACGGTGGAATTCGATCGAGACGTTCTGGAGCAGATTCTTGGAAACCTTTTTTCCAACGTGGAGAAATACGCCGCAGGCGGCGGGCTGATCGAAGTAACAAGCCGTCAGAACGAGTCGACGTCATCAATCGTCATCAGCGACCGGGGACCGGGCATTCCAAAAGGCCAGGAAGAAAAAATCTTCGATCCATTCCACCGACTCAGCAACAAGTTGACGGATGGCGTAACCGGCACGGGCATAGGCCTGACGATAGCAAGGGATCTTGCCAGACGACACGGTGGCGATCTGAAAGCCGTCGCATCAGAGAGCGGCGCTCGCTTTGAACTGCGGCTGCATACACCTCCGGCGACACCGACATCTTCCTTACTACAGGAGCCACACGTATGAAGTTCTTGATCGCGGAGGACGACCCCCATACCCGCGCCGGCCTGAAAGACATTCTCGAGGCCGAAGGCTATCAGGTGTTGACCGCGCGCGACGGGAAGGATGCGCTGCGGGTTTTCCAGAGAGAATCACCCGAGTTCGTCTGTCTCGACATCATGATGCCAGGCATGAGCGGCTACGACGTATGCCGCGAGATTCGACGCGCCGATACTAGCGTACCCGTAATCTTTATCAGCGCAAAATCTGAAGAGATCGACACGGTGATTGGTCTTGAACTTGGGGCCGATGACTTCATCGTGAAACCGTTCGGCGTGAAGGAAGTCGTTGCACGAATCCGCGCAGTGACGCGGCGACGTTTCGCGGCAACTAAGGCACCCGCGCTTCCTTCTCCGTTCCGTCTCGGAGATCTCGACGTCTTCCCGTCTGAACTCCGAGCCCGACGCAGCGGGATCACGATCGAGCTCAGCCTCCGCGATGTCAAGATCCTCAACCTTCTGCACGAAAACAGAGGCGTCGTCATCTCGCGGGATATGTTCTTCAATAAGTGTTGGGGATTGGATCACGTGCCCAACAGCCGGACCCTCGATCAACACATCGCCCAACTGCGCAAGCGCATCGAACTTGACGCCAAGAGTCCCGTCATCATCCGCACCGTTCATGGGGTGGGCTATCGCTACGACGATTAGCCTTCTCACCGATTCAGCATAGAGCGGGCTGCCGCAAGCCGTTTTTGAAGCAAAGGGTCTCGATCGTTGGCCAGGCGTTCCACTTCCGCATCGAAAGTCGAGAGATGCAGCTTCCCGATGGCATAAACCGCGCAAGACTTCAGCAATGGATCCTCGCTGTGGATAAGCGCGGCAACAGCCGCTTCATGGCTGGTAACAGTCGTGTTCAGGAATGTGTCCGCAAATTGAATGCGCTCTCCAACGCTTACTTCACTGTCGATAAGCGGCAACAGGAGCGTCCGGAGTCCGGGGTTCACAGTATTCTCGAGAAACTCCAGGGCGTTGGCGTGAGTTGCCTGGTCGCGCGATTGGATTCCCCGATAAGCATTCTGAAAATCGATGCTGGGATACAGCAGCTTCATCAGGCGGAAGATACGTTCGACTTCCCCTTCCATTGCTTTCCGAAGCATTTCGTCCACGTGTTGCCGCAAAACTCCCAGTATCTGGTAAGAGCGGTAGTGTCCCATGATCTCGGCGACCATAACGGTTTCTACAAGCCCTCTATCGAGCGGTGGATGTTTGTGAAGCTCCTGAAGCTTATTAAGGGAGGAGATAAGGCGAAATCGCAGGACGCTGTCCGCCTGAAGAATATTGTCAGCCAGGGCACGTGATGCCTGGGGCGTTCCGATCCTGAGCAGCAGTTCGGGGATCATGCGCCGGATCTCGATCCGCAACGTTGAGTCATCAAGGTATGCCCGGAGTGTATCGAGAATGGAATTTTCAAACGACGATAAGGCATCGAGCGCATCCCCCGACAGCGAAGACCCCTCCAGGTGTTCGACCACCATCGGAACCAGACTGTGCTTGCGGAGATTACCGAACGAGCGGATCGCCTGCCGCGCCACGGTCACATCCTTGTCCGTAAGCAACTTTGCAAGTTGCGGTTCAAAGTAGTCGGGGAGAGCGCCTATTAACTGTGCCGCTGCAAAACGGGAGGACGTGCCCGTTTCCCCTGAATCTTCTGCCATTACGTCGAGCATCACGCGCGCTGCGTCGATATTTTGCGCCTCGCCTGGCCGTGCCAGAAAAGCTACGGTCGCCGAGCAGATCGAGAAATCTGCGAACTTTCCGAGTTCAGCGATCTTGGCGATAGGGTCGATATGATCGTGGACCGAGAGGTAGCTGAGCGCCTCCGTCCTCACTTCCAGATCCTCATCGTGTAACAGCCTGAGAATCGTTTCGTGCGCGGATGTGTCTGAAGCTTCGCGCAGAACAGAAATAGCCTTGGATCGAATCGATGGATGGGGATGATCCAGCAGACTCTGGACGGCTCCCAGGACTTGCTGGTGTTGTCCCATCTCGTAGAGCGTCAGCGCGTGAAGGATCTCGTTCGCGTCTGAGGAACGAAGCTTCTCCATGAGGATGTTCGACGTCGTTCCATCCAGCACGGGAACCAGGCCATTGCGCTCATCAAACTCCAGCTGGCGAATGTTCTCACCCAGAGTTGCGATGTACTGACGCCGGGCACCAGATGCTGCCACCAGCCAGACCGAAATGAAAAACAGGCTCAACCAACCGACCTGACTTGGCGCAAGAGCGAGGCCGCTTGTAAAAATCAGCAGCACGACGCCGGCAAAACCCCCGCCAAATCGCCAGATCACGGTATCGATGAATGACTTGACCTGCAGCTTCACGCGTGAGGACACCGGCAAGTAGAGAAGCTGCTGCGCCGCCGTGTCGATCGAATAGCGGAATACGCGGTCGCTTCCCTTAGCAAAACAGACGGTCCACAACGACCCCCAGGCAATCACAGTCAATGAACCGGCAAACAGGGACAGAGGCAAAGTGGCAAGAGCGATCCCGATTCCGAATCGTTGCAACATCTTTCCCGTAAGAAATACCTGCGCCGCCAGCGCGAGGAGACAGACGAATCCGTCGAAATGCCCAAAGAATACGGCAAGCGCGTCTTTCGAAACGAACGTGGCCTGCGCCACTGCCTTGGTTTGCCAGGCCGCAATGGTTGCCACCACCGAAGAAAGAAAGACGAGCGTGGCAATCGTCCGCAAGTGTGGGGACTCAGCAATGAGCCGCAAGCTGTCGCTCAAATTCTGCGGACCGCTTCCGGCAACGACAGAACTTGTCGTGGCCCCCTGAGGCCGCTTCTCCCACACGTCAATCACCACCCAGGCGGCTGAAGCCAGTGGAATCGCCATCAGAAGCAGCAGGCTTTCGGCGCCGAATGCATTTGTCACTCTTGCGGAAATGAATCCGGCAAAGACACCCCCCAGGATCCCGCCGCTGCCCAGCATTCCGAACAGACGCTTTGCCTCACGTGTGGTCCAGACAAAGTTCGCCAACGTCCAAACCTGTGCGGGCGCGAGGGCGCCAACGATTCCAACCCACACATACAAGACCAGGAACAGCCAGGACTGCTGATGAAAGTGGATTGCCCACCAGAGGGTTGCCACGGTCACGGCATAGAAACTAATGCTCCCTACCAGCAAGTTCCGTAGGCTGGTGATACGTCCGAGACGAATGTAGAGAGCAACCACGAACCCGATCAGGATGGAGACGGAGATATCGAGATAAGGCAGTTGAAGCGCGCTGAAGCGGTCAAGAACCAGTGCATCGCGCGCAATCTGACCGATCTGAGCGCTGGCGATAATCAGGAAGTAATAGCTGAAGAGTGGAAGGCCTCGTCGGAAGTCGCCGGGCCGCAGGTTCAACACACGTTGAATCACAATTGCGCCGGATCAGGGATAAACGACGGACCGCTCTCCGAACTTCTTTGAAAGTTCCTGGACGAGGTCCAGCAAAAGCTGACGCCGCTTCATTAATCCATCGATTTGCGCAAGGCTCAGATAGTCGCCCAGGTGCTTCTGGACAGCACCTTTGTCGAGCTTTTCTAACTTTTCCAACATCTCGCGAGGAAACCGCATGAGGTCATCCCTGTTCCGCAGTTCCGCGTTGGGACGGAACGATCGGGAGTGATCAATGAGCCTCACATCGAAGGTATCGGTAATGAGCAGATTGTCCGGGTGGCGATCGGTATTGTAAATCAGAGCGTCGAAGATGTTCATGTCGGTCAGTTGATTTGACCACTTGTTTGGGTCCGGGGGAATGATGGCGCGTTCGCGCCGCTTAGCCTCAGACATCGAGGACTCAACCCAGAGCTGAAGCGATGCAGGCTGGCCGTTGTAAGGCGACTCGCGCGCGATCGTCGCAGGCACCATACCCAACCCCAACAGCTTGTCCAGTTCGTAGGCTGCAACCTCGGTGCGCCAACTGTCCTGGAAATCGATCTCCATTTCCCGATTGGCATTGAGTTGTGCTCCCGGCCGGAACTGATCGATAGTCTTCAGAACGGCAAACTCTTTTTTGCCATCCAGTTCGAGGGTGACCTTTAACGATCCTGTAACGCCGGATCCCAGGGGCTCACGGGCCGTAAATCGCGCCTTCTTAAGGAATTGCTCCACTTCTGGCCCCTGGATAACCTGAGTCGACGGAGCTGCGGCTGCAACAATGGCCGAGATGACCAAAAGACTAAGAAAACTAAGGGAAAAAAGGGATGTAGTCGGCCGCATTCGGTCCTCCCTGGTCGAGCAACTGAAGCGGATCGTAAGGGTCTGGACCCAGGTTGTCAAGGCAGTGCAAGTCCCGATGCTATAATGCCCCACATGATTCTTCGAAACGCTAGGAAGAGGTTATTCACGACTGCCTGGCTTCGAAAGCCCGCATTCAAGGTTCTCTTAGCACTGTTTATCTTTGGTCTCATCATCCTTTCCGGCACGACACTCTACTACTATCGCTATTACTCCAATTTGATCGATCGCCGCCTGGACGGAGAAGTCTTCCAAAGAACCGCTCGCCTTTATGCGACGCCGTTTCACATCTATCCAGGCCAAAGTGTTAAGCCGGATGATGTCATTTCGCGCTTGCAACGCGCCGGCTTCGAACCTGTCAATTCCCCACACGACGGGTCCGGCACGTACGAACTCGCGAAGAATCGCCTGACAATCAAGCCTAAGGCCGGTGATTCACTACAACTGAAATTCGAAGACAATCGGCTCGCGGCCATTACAAACGGGAAAGGCGCGGAACCTGACGATGTCTCATTGCCGGCCGAGCTCGTTACGGGACTCTCGGACGACTCTCGCCAGAAGCGACGCATTGTGGAGTTCAAGGAGCTGCCACCAGTCCTGGTGAACGCTCTGATCGCCGCTGAAGATAATCGTTTTTTCCGGCACTTCGGGATCGATCCAATCCGTCTGACCGGCGCGTTCGTTCAAAGCTTTCGCAGTGGCAACCGTGTGCAGGGTACAAGCACGCTGACTCAGCAACTGGCGCGCAATTTCTTTCTGCCGGAAACGCGTCTACAGCGTTCGCCGATTCGTAAGACGCATGAGATTTTCATCGCATTTCTGCTGGAACAGCGTCTCACCAAACAACAGATCCTGACCCTTTATGCCAACGACGTATACCTTGGCGCTCGCGGCTCATTTCAAATCAAAGGATTCGGAGAAGCGGCTGCCACTTACTTCGGAAAGGATCTGACTGCACTCAGTCTCCCTGAGGCGGCCACACTCGCCGCGATTATTCCCGCTGCCAGCGGCCAATACTCTCCGATCAGGCATCCAGACAGAGCGAAGGAGCGAAGAAACATCGTTTTGAATACGATGGCCGAATTGGGATTCATCAAACCCGAGGAGGCGAAGGCCGCGAAAGAGACGGAGCTGAAGCTTGCACCAATGAAGGTGGACACGTCCGACGCTCCGTACCTGGTGGATTACATCCAGGACAGTCTTCTGAAGGACTTCTCTGAAGATGTTATCAACAACGACGGTTTACGCGTCGAGACAACACTGGACGCCGACCTTCAGAAGGCTGCTGTAGATGCGCTCGTCAAGGGATTGAAGGAAGTCAACAACACCATGGAGGAGCGCAATAAAAAGCGGAAACCCGGCAATCTCCTGCCCCAGGCACAGGGAGCGATCATTGTTCTCGATCGCAAAACAGCAGGAATCCTTGCGATGGTCGGAGGCGGAGATTACGGTGTCAGCCAGCTCAATCGCGTTACCCATGCGTTTCGCCAGCCGGGCTCGATTTTCAAGCCAATTGCCTATGCTGCCGCGTTCGAGCAGTGCGAACGGCATCTCACTGAGTCGGGCGGTGAAGATGTTCCCGATAAGAATGAACTAAGCCAGCTCGGTACACCAGGCGCGATTGGGCAATGTATTACACCCACGACCCTGGTCGACGACGTTGAGACTGTCTTTACCTACGACGGTGACAAGACCTACGAGCCCAACAACTACCACGAGCAGTACAACGGGCTTGTCACGGTGCGGTATGCGCTTGAACATTCGCTGAACGTTCCCACCATCAAACTGGCCGAGGCAATCGGTTACGACAAGGTCGCCGATCTGGCGAGGCGAATGGGTCTGAACGCTAAGATCAAGGGGTACCCCTCCGTGGCGCTTGGCGCCTTCGAGGTAACCCCGCTCGAGATGGCAGGAGCGTACACGGTATTTGCGAATGAAGGAATGCGCCTGGTGCCCCATGCGCTGAATCGCGTGCTCGATGCCGACGGCAATGTATTGCGCCGCTATAAATATCCGGAGACCCGGGTCCTCTCACCGCAGGTTACCTACATGATGACTCACATCATGGAAGGAGTAATCCAGCACGGAACGGGAGTAGGTGTGGGATCGCGCGGTTTCACTCTCCCGGCCGCAGGAAAGACCGGCACCTCGCGCGACGGATGGTTCGCAGGTTATACGAAGGATTACATCGTGATTGCGTGGGTCGGATTCGACGACAACACGGACCTGAACCTGGAAGGCGCCAAGTCTGCGCTCCCCATCTGGACCGACTTCATGCTGAAGGCTCAGGAGCTCTATCCGCCAAGGAACATCGACGCCATGCACTTTGAGCCGCCCGATGGGATCGCTGAGGTGACCGTCGAACATGACACGAATGAGCCGCCAGCCAAGGGATGCACGGAGGATTACACAGAGTCCTACCTTGCCGGCTCCGTAAAGTCGTCGGTGCATTGTGGCATCCACCACGAAGAAAACCCCGTGTCGAGCGCGGTGAGCGGACTTGGCAAGATTGGCAAATTCTTCGGCGGTCTTTTTGGAGGCGGACACGATGATTCCAAATCCAAAGAGGATTCCAAATCGAAAGAGGATTCCAAGTCCAAAGAGGATTCCAAGTCTACGGAAGAGTCAGATACTGGCGCAAAACCTTCCACTTCTTCTCACTGACGCCGGGAATCGCGAGCAGTTCTTCGATACGCTTGTAACCGCCCTTCTTGTCGCGAAACTCGACGATTCGATTCGCCAGGACAGGACCAATACCGGGCAGGGCTTCCAGTTGCTTCGGCGTTGCCGTGTTGAGGTTGAGAGCAAGTAGTAGAACACCGAGGACTCTCATCCTCATACGGTACTGCTTCGATGTGAAATTTGCGACATTAACGTACTTGACGGACCCCTCGCTGCCCGGAAACATTACCTCCGATACTCACCCGCGATGAAGTCCAACGCCTGCTGCGCTGTGGTCAACCGGCCATCCAACTGTTCATCCTCGACTCGCGTCAGGATTTCCTTGAACAAAGGTCCCGGCGAGAATCCCATCGAAATCAGGTCGTTGCCTGAAACCAGCGGCGCCGGCGCGATTTCTTCCACCGACCAGCGCTTTCTTTTCTCTACCACAAAGTCGTAACCGCGCAAGTCGCCGTCACCTGCGGTAGCGCAAATCCGCGCGAGTTCAATGTAGTCCTCGAATCGTGCTTGTCGGAGGAATCGCTTTACAGCGTGATCAGGTTCCGAAGCGAGCGTTTGGAACCTCGGAAGGCCTTGTATCAGCGATATTACGTGTTGGCCCTCCGCCCCGGACATTCGGAGGTCGTCCACCAGGGCGCGAACATTCGGAAGAGAAACTTCATGCAGAAGAACGCCGAAAGCAAAATCCACTTTCGCCCGAAGGGGCAGAAGCGCAAGACAACGTTCGAGGTGCGCATTCCAGTTCACAGCCGGAAGTATCGCGGGCAACATCGCCGACTCATGTAGCAATTGAAATCCGATCGCCGCATTCCCCTCCGTTAGAATCCGTGAAAGCTCTTCTCGAATTCGCTCCGCACTGACACGCCTGATTTCGGGCGCCATCCGGCACACTGCCGCCCAGGTTTCGGGTTCAATCGAATAGCCCAGACGCGCCCCAAAGCGGATGGCGCGCAACAATCGAAGTTTGTCTTCCTCAAACCGCTTCTGAGGATCGCCGATCGCGCGAACAATGTGGTCCCGGATATCCGCCTGACCAGAAACGTAATCGATCACCTGGCCCTCGATAGGATCGTAGAGGAGTCCATTAATCGTGAAGTCGCGCCGGAGAACGTCGGTTCGCGCGTTGGTGAAAGAAACCCCTGTGGGGCGCCTACCATCCACGTACGCATCGTCGGAGCGGAACGTGGCGACCTCAAAGGGATGGCCGCGATGAATCACAAGAACGACGCCAAACTGGGCTCCAATCGGTTCGGTGTGGGGAAAGATCTTCATGATATCGGCCGGCGGCGCACTGGTGGCGATATCGTAGTCGGACGGCTCGATCTTCATCACCATGTCGCGCACGCAGCCGCCTACGAGATACGCTTCGTAGCCTTTGCTGCGCAGCTGGCGGATGATCTCGATCGCGGAATCCGGTTTCACCCCGCTATGATACCTTCTTCGCCGGGGGTGTTATGGCGTTTAGAGGAGTGGATTTCTACCGCATCGACGATCTGCTCTCCGATGAGGAGCGTCTTGTGCGGGATACCGTCCGGCGCTTCGTCGATGATCGGGTGATTCCGTCCATCGACAAACATTTCGAAGAAGCCACCTTTCCTTCGGACCTCATTCCGGAGATGGCCTCGATGGGTTTATTCGGCGCAAACCTCCCTGAGAAATACGGCTGCGCAAACATGAACAACGTCGCCTACGGCCTTATCATGCAGGAACTCGAGCGCGGTGACAGCGGCCTTCGTAGCTTCGCCAGCGTTCAGGGCGCTCTGGTCATGTTTCCCATTCATGAATTCGGCTCGGAACAACAAAAAGACCGATGGCTTCCTCTCCTTGCCAAGGGTGAAAGGATCGGCTGCTTCGGGCTCACGGAGCCGGATCACGGTTCAGATCCAGGTGGAATGGAAACCCGCGCCGATCGTACCCCCGGCGGATGGGTCCTCAATGGAACCAAGCGCTGGATCACGAATGGATCTGTCGCGGACGTTGCGATCGTCTGGGCAAAATCCGGCGGTGAGGTTCGCGGATTTATTGTGGAAACAGGATCGAAAGGATTTCAGGCTCCTGAAATCAAGAAGAAGCTCTCGCTCCGGGCCTCGGTTACTTCGGATCTCATCATGGATGAGGTTTTCGTTTCCGACGACAATGTCCTGCCGAAAGCACAGGGACTACGCGCACCCTTGAAGTGCCTTGACCAGGCTCGATTCGGTATTGCCTGGGGCGCCCTTGGCGCAGCAATGGCTGTTTATGAATGCGCCGTGGACTACACCAAAGGCCGAACACAATTCGGCCAGCCTATCGCGACCTTCCAGCTCGTTCAGGAGAAGCTTGCGCAAATCTTCACCGAGATCACGAAAGCTCAACTCCTGGCCTGGAGGCTCGGCCGTCTGAAGGACGAGGGCAAACAGCAGTTTGCCCAGACGTCAATGGCAAAGCGAAACAACGTATGGATGGCTCTTGAAGCCGCCCGAGCCGCGCGCGACTTAATGGGCGCCAATGGCATTACGCTGGAGTATCCGGTCTTCCGCCACATGTGCAACCTGGAATCGGTTTACACCTACGAAGGCACTCACAACATCCACACGTTAATCCTGGGCGAACACATTACCGGGTTCCCCGCGTACAAATAGTTCGGACCAGTTATAAGAAGGCGGGAGCTTTATGATCGATTAACAATGAAATGTTATTTGTGAGTTTAGTGGACTCTCATTTCTCAAATAACATTTCATAGTTAATCAATCACAAAGCTCCCTCTTATTCCCGCTTCCCGCCTTCCTAAACTTGGGACAGGAAATAGGGAAACAGCGTGCCTGGCCCCGATTTACCGGGGTTGCTTGTAAGCGATGGTGTGCTCGTAGTGCTTCGAATAGAAACCGTACTGGAAGATGGGTACGTCGATTTTGACGTCGTATTGCAGCGAGACTTTCAGGGTTTGTCCAGTTCCCTGAACGCTGATCTGATCGGCTTTCAGGGGGATTTGCAGTTCGTCAGCTTTGACGAGCAGAAGGGATCTCACTTCTTTCGGCGTCCGGGCCTCGTTACCGGCTAACTGAACGACATAATGGGTATAGTCGGCCATCCTATCGTCGTTCATCGCAGTCCGGATGTAGTCGTACGAAACGTAGAAGTAATAGAGCGCGACGATGGCCCAGACCGCGACCAGGATGCGTCTTGCGTTCTTCTTAGCGCCGTCAACCATTCCCCATCAGTTATGGCGTCGGTGACAAACTTTACGCAAGGACTTCTTACGAAAGGGCAGATCCCGTAGCTGGAAGGCGGACGCTAGGTCTTCATGCGGTATTCGTCCTTGGGACACACCCAGTACATACCACCGGGCATTCCCGCGGACTTGATCACGCGAGTTGCAACCATGGGTGTCGTGCATTGTGGGCACGGCTTTCCCTGCTGAATCGAGTCTTTGTCTTTACCGAGACTGGCACGCGCCGTCTTGCTGAGCTTGCCTCCAGTTGCCATTCCTGAAACCTCCTAAATAGTGAACAAATTAATATACAGAAAGTCAGCGGCCTTCGTGGAGTAGTTTCTCAAACTCCTCGGGGGTATCAATGTCGCGGAGCACGCCGGCGTTGGCTATCGGAACCTCCGTCACGCGCCCGGCATCGCGCCTCACAACAACATTCAGTCCCTGATCGGCGCTCAAGGCGAGAATCTCGCCAAACAGTTCGGACGAGAAAAGCACCGGATGGCCGCGACGGCCCCGATGAATCGGCAGGGCGATTCTGCCCGGCTGGAGTTGAGTGTAGAGAACTCGAATCGTCGTTGAATCGATCAAGGGATGATCGACGAGAAAGATGCCGGCGCCAGTCACTCCGGAAGGCAAGGCCTGAATACCTGCCTGAACAGACGTACTCATTCCCTGTTCGTAGTTAGGATTGAACACGACCGTGGGCAGACTCAATGCAGACACGATCTCGTTTCTATGGTGACCGACGACAACGGCAACGCGAGTGATGCCTGCACTCTCGATAGCCCCCAGCACGTGTTCGAGAAAGGTCCGTCCTTCGAACTGCAATAGGGCTTTGGGCCGCCCCCCCATACGTTCAGATTTTCCGGCTGTCAGTACAATTGCGGCGATCAATGGGATAAGGCGTACATGAAGGTATTAACAGCGATCCGGTAAGAATAGCTGGAGAACTCGTACGGATACTGAGGCAAGTCCATGTGCTCATAGGCGTCGCCTAGATCTGTGTTGTGATTGATAACCACCATCAACCTGCCGTTCTCATCCCAGATGCCTTTGCACTCGGGGTAGAAACCATCCTGTTCGTATGTGATGCCTCCGTTGATCGTGTAGGCGAGACTGGGAACCTGTTTTAGTCGATCGACGTCGTAAAACTGGTGGAACAGAGGATGACTTATCGGAATATCCCGAATCTCGGCGTCAGGCACCACCTTCTTCATCTCCGCCACCAGGTTCCCCCATTCGAAACTTCCCCAGAAGTCGTCGAGCATCCAGAAGCCGCCACGATCGAGATATTCCCGCATGATTTTTGCGTCTTCCGGGGTAAGAAGCATCTGGCCGGGCTCACTGGTGTAGACAAACGGATACCGAAAAAGCTCCGGATCCGTTATGGCGATCGGATGTTCGTGCTCCGCCACGTTGAGATGGGTAAGCCGATTCAATGCCCAGATCAGGTGCTGATCACCCTCGGGGTAATCGGTGTACCAGTTCTTGATGTAACGCGGAATGCGGCCGTTATAAATCAGCCGAGCGAAAACAAATTGATTCGTGCTCTGCGGCTCGCGAGGAATCCTTTTAGCATCGTCGTAGTTTCCCTGCAGGCCAAGTACGTCCTGAATTTGGGCTGGAAGCAGGCCGG
>Ga0070675_100000062_pt1 | contig 66400 bp, 58 predicted proteins | sample KBSM43metaG_FD_65343 | JGI IMG/M metagenome (GOLD analysis project Ga0070675, IMG submission 65343) | Miscanthus rhizosphere microbial communities from Kellogg Biological Station, Michigan, USA - KBS M4-3 metaG | ecosystem: Host-associated > Plants > Roots > Rhizosphere > Soil ... | reverse complement strand
TCGAACGTGCCACTAGGAGGCATTGAACGCATTAGGGTACACGATGATGCGCGGCTCAGACTCGTTGAAATCGATGGCGACCACATCAAAGCGGCAGGGACAATCCTGCAGGTTCTGGCGAGCGAGGTAATCGACCGCCATCCTGGCGATGCGCCGCTGCTTCCAGCGGGTCATCGCCGCGGCCGCGCCGCCGAACTCCTGCGTCATCCGCGCTTTGACTTCGATGAAGACCGTCGTGGGCCCGTCCTTGGCGATGATGTCGATTTCGCCGAATCTCGTGCGGTAACGGCGTTCAACAATTACGTACCCGCGGCGCTGCAGCTCGGCGCACGCGAGATCTTCACCGGAAATTCCGAGAGCTTGCCGCGAATCGTTGGTCATCAGGTCGCGGAGCTTACAAGGTCCGCGCCGCACCCAATGCTTCGTCGAGGATATGGAGCGCGATATCGGCTTCCTGCTTCGTCAGCACCAGCGGCGGTGAGAGACGAATCGCATTGCGGCCTGCGCCGAGCACGAGCAGCCCGCGCCTGAAGCACTCGCGGACCAGTACATCGCGCTCGGTTGTCGCGCGCTCCTTCGTCTGGCGGTCACGAACGAGCTCGATGCCGACCATCAATCCCCGTCCGCGCACGTCGCCGACGAGCGGATGTTTATCCATGAGCGCGCGGGCACCGTCGATCAAGTAAGAGCCGACAACCTCCGCGTTTTTGACGAGGCTCTCCCGCAGAAGGTTGATCGTGGCAATCGCCGCCGCGCACGAAACCGGGTTGCCGCCGAACGTGCTCGCGTGTGCGCCGGGCGGCCACTGCCCCATCAGGCTCGACGGCGCCGTCGTGATCCCCAGCGGAAGGCCCGAGGCGATCCCCTTCGCGATGGTCATGATGTCGGGCACGATCTTCGCGTGCTCGATCGCGAACATCTTCCCGGTGCGGCCCATCCCGGACTGCACCTCGTCGACGATCAGTTGAATTCCGTGTTGCGTCGCAATTGCCCGCAAGCGCTCGAGGAAACTGTCGGGTGCGACGATGTACCCGCCCTCGCCCTGAATTGGCTCGACGACAATGGCCGCGACTTCGTCGGGTGACACGAGGTGCACGAACAGCTGCTGCTCGATGAACTCGATGCAGCGAGCAGCCGTGGCGTCGGGCGAGAGTCCCGAGCGATACGTGTCGGGATACGGCGCGTGATACACACCTGGCACGAGCGGTCCGAAGCCCTGACGCTGCCGCACCTTGCTCGCGGTCAGCGATAGTGAGCCCATCGAGCGGCCGTGAAATGCGCCGAAGAATGCAATCACGTTGTGCCGGCCGGTGGTGAATTTCGCGAGCTTCAGCGCGGCCTCGTTGGCTTCAGTTCCGGAGTTGCTGAAAAACGATCGCTGGGGACCTGCTATCGGAACGAGGGCGGCCATCTCCTCGCCCAGGCGTGCCTGCAGCTCGTAGTAGAAGTCGGTGCCCGACATGTGCAGGAACTTCTGCGCCTGCTCGGTAATGGCCTTGACGACCTCGGGATGTGAGTGGCCGGTGGAGGCAACGGCTATCCCTGCCGTGCAGTCGAGGAAGACATTCCCATCCACGTCTTCGACGACAGCGCCGCGTCCTTTCGCGATCACGAACGGATAATCGCGCGTGTACGACGTGGAGACCGTCGCACGGTCGCGCGCGATGATGTCGCGCGCTTTCGGTCCGGGCAACTCGGTGCGAATATCGGGAACCTTCGACTCGCCTCGCTGGCTCGAGTCAGGCCCCTTCACTTTCGTTTCCAGCGTGTACCCCCGGGGTTGTCTTCCAGCAGGATTCCGCGCTCGGCGAGTGCATTTCGGATGCCGTCAGCGGCAGCGAAGTCGCGCCGGGCCCGTGCGGCCGTCCGTTCGTCGATGAGCCGCTCGATCTCGTCGATCGGGACCGGCGGCTGCGCGTCCTCGGCGCGGCGTAGCGTCACGACACCGAGTACGCAGTCGAACTCGTCGATGGCCCGTCGCGCCGCGTCCGCGTTCTCGCGACTGATCGCCTTCGAGTCGATGGCGGCATTCAAGTCGCGAACCAGATCGAAGATCGCGGCAAGACCAGCCGCCGTATTCAGATCGTCCAGCAGTCCAGCCGTGAATGCCGCGCGTGCCTTGTCGATCGCGGCCTCCACAGCAGGCGACCCATCGGTGGATGACACCGTCTCGAGCCGCGCGAGGCAGTCGACGATGCGGCGCAGCGATTCCTCGGCCTGCTCCATTCCCGCCCAGGTGAAATTCAACTGTTTCCGGTAGTGAGAAGACAGCAGCAGGTATCGCAGCGCCGACGCGCGATGTCCGCGCGCGAGCACGTCAGGCAGCGTGTAGACGTTGCCGAGCGATTTCGACATCTTTTCGTTCTCGACGAAGAGATGTTCGATGTGCACCCAGAACCGCGAGAACGGCCGCTTTGTGGCGCCCTCACTCTGCGCGATTTCGTTCTCGTGGTGCGGGAAGATCAAGTCGATGCCGCCCGCGTGAATGTCAATCGGCGGTTCGCCGAGCAGTCGGAGCGCCATCGCCGAGCACTCGAGATGCCATCCGGGCCGGCCGGGGCCTGCACCAACATCCCATGTCGGCTCGCCAGGCTTGGTCGCCTTCCACAGCACGAAGTCGCGGACGTCGTCTTTGGTGTATTCATCGACGTCGACGCTGACGCCTGACTTCATGCCCTCGTGATCAAGGCGCGCGAGCTTGCCATAGTCCGGCAACGTGGCGATCTTGAAATAGGTGGAGCCATCGCGCGAGTAGGTATGTCCGTTGCGGCCGAGCGCGGCAATCAGCTCACCCATTGCGCGCAGGTTGGCTTCATCGGTCGCCCGCGGCGTCTCCTCAGGGACTTCGATGCCGAGTTGGTCGATATCCTCGCGGAACGCGCGAATCCACTGCTCCGTATATTCGCGCAGCGGCATCCCGGCCTTCTGCGCACCGACGATCGTCTTGTCGTCCACATCGGTGTAGTTGATGGCCTCGCGCATCCTGTAGCCACAGAGATGCTTCAGCGTGCGGCGCAAGACGTCCACACATACGTACGTTCTGAAGTTACCGATATGCGCCCGCGCGTACACCGTCGGCCCGCACGCGTACATGCGGACCGTGCCGTCCTGCGAGGGCGAGAACGCCTCTTCCTGGCGTGTAAGCGTGTTGTACAGCTTCATACCGATATTTGTGCGAACAGACGCTCGGCGCGGCGGCGATCGGCTTCCATCTGCGTTCGGAGTGCATCGACGTCGTCGAATTTGCGCTCATCGCGCAGCCGCTGCACGAACCCGAGCCTCAGCGGACGTCCGTACAGGTCGCCGCTGAACCCGAGAATGTACGACTCGATGATCGGCCTGGTCGTGTCGCCGAAGGTTGGCCGCACGCCAACATTGGTCAGACTCGCATGGACGACGCCGTCAATCGTGGTCGTCGTCGCATACACGCCGTTGGGCGGGAGCAGCTCGTTGTCCGTCTGCAGGTTCGCGGTCGGAAAGCCGAGTTCACGGCCGCGGTGCTTTCCCACGACTACCGTCCCGTCGACGTAATACGGATGGCCAAGCAACGCGCCTGCCTCATCCATCCGTGCTTCCGCGACCAGCCGGCGAATGCGCGTGCTGCTGACGACAAACTCCTTGTAGCGGACCGGATCGATCTTGTCCGCGCGAAAACCGTAGCGTTGCCCGAGGGTGCGCAGCGTCGAGAAATTCCCGCTGCGGTCATGCCCGAACAGAAAGTTGGCGCCGACCCACACTTCCGATACGCGCAACCACTCAACAAGCACGGTCCGGACGAATGTTTCCGGGTCCCATCGTGAGAGCTCCGGCGTAAACCGCACGACCGCGACCGCGGCAATCCCCGCCCGGTCGAGCGCCTCGAGCCGCTGTGCCTTGGTCATGAGCAGCGGCGGCGCCTTGTCGGGCCGTACGATGCGCGACGGATGCGGATCGAACGTCATGGCCATCGGTGTGCCGCCATGTTCGGCGGCGCCGCGCCGGACGCGCTCGACGATCTTGAGATGTCCGCGGTGAAGGCCGTCGAAGTTGCCAAGGGCAAGCACGGGATGCACGAGCCAGGCCGGACGCGTGTCGTCCGGAAAGTGGAGCACTTCCACTTACGCTGCGTGAACCTCGATGTCGAACACGAGGCCATCATATGCCAGCTCCACACCTGCGGGCAGCCGGGCGTTGGTCTTCGCATGCGGCAGGTCGTGTGTCATGTGGGTGAAGTAGGTTCGCCGCGGTGCAATGCGCTCCGCAGCGGCGACCGCTTCAGCGAGGGTGAAGTGCGTCTCATGCGGCGTGTCGCGCAGCGCGTCGAGCACGAGAATGTCCACCCCGGCGACGAGTGTCCACGCCTCGTCCGGGATCCGGTTGCAGTCCGTCAAATACGCGAAATTGCCGAAACGGAAACCGAGGATCGGGAGCTTGCCGTGCCACAAGGGCACCGGCACGACTCGAACGCCGCCGATCGCGAATGGGCCCGTGATTTCGTTCGTCGTCAACTGCGGAACGCCGCCACCTACCTGCAGTGGAGCGTCGAACACATACGGGAACTGCCGGCGGACGGCGTCGAGCGCTTCGCGATTCCCGTAACACGGGATCGCAGTGCCCTGAAGCGCGTTGAAGCTGCGGAGATCATCGAGCCCGAGAATGTGATCCGCGTGTGCATGGGTGAAGAGCACCGCATCAACGCGAGCGAGTTTGTGCTCGAGCGCCTGCTGGCGCAGATCCGTCGCCGTATCGACGAGAATCCGTGCCCGTTCCGGCACGGCAACGTAAATCGAAGGTCGCAGGCGTCGATCGCGCGGATCGGTCGATCGGCACGTCGCACACGCGCAGCCAATCATCGGAACACCATGCGACGTCCCGGTGCCCAGCATGGTGACTGTGCCGCGGACCATCCGGCGAATCTAAGGCGTGATGATGCGCGACTGTGGCTTGCTCGCTTCGACGAAGCGCAGCCGCAGCTCGTAGAGAATCTGGTCGAGCAGTTGACGCTCTTCCGCCGTGAGGTTGCCGCGTGTCTTCTCCTCGAGCAACGACAGGATGTCGATCATCTGCTGCGCGGCCGGCAGGTTCACTTCTGACTGCTGACCGCTGACGGGATCCGGAATGTCTCCGAAGTGAACGGCGGCGGTATGTGCAAGGGAGAGCACGAACGCGGCAAAGCTGATGCTGTCCGCGGCGTGCTGATCTTCGGCGTGGTCGTGTTCGGCCATGACAAACCCCGAATGCTAGCATACGAACCCATGGCCTCTGCGCACGTCGAACGTCCGGTTTCCACAGAATCGCCCGGCGATAAATTCGAAAAACTCGTCGCCATCATGCGAACGCTCCGCGCGCCCGGTGGCTGCCCCTGGGATCGTGAACAGACACATGGGTCACTTCGGCCGTTCGTGCTCGAGGAGACGTACGAAGTGCTCGAAGCCATCGATGCCGGCAATATGGAGGAGCTTCGCGAGGAATTGGGCGATTACCTCTACGAGGCCGTGTTCCTCGCCCAGATCAGCGAAGAGGCCGGCGAGTTTTCGATTGGCGATGCGATTGACGCGATTCGGGAAAAGCTCGTGCGGCGCCATCCGCACGTGTTCGCGAAAGCCCCGGATGAGAAAGACATCACCACCGGTCAAGTGATCGAGCGGTGGGAAACGATGAAAGCGCGTGAGCGGGAAACAAAGGGCCAGCCGGACTCGCCGGCCAAGACGACGTTGAGCGGAGTTCCCAAGACGCTGCCGTCGCTGCTGCGTGCCTACGAAATCAGCGCACGCGCTGCAGCCGTCGGATTCGATTGGGTCAGGGCCGGCGATGTGCTCGACAAGATTGAGGAGGAGGTAGCAGAGGTTAGACACGAGGTCGAATCGGGTGAGACGAGTCACCCGTCACGCGCCGAGGAGGAAATGGGCGATCTTCTGTTTGCCATCACGAACTTGTCGCGCAAGCTCGGCATCGAACCCGAGGCAGCGTTGCGCCGCGCGAACGAAAAGTTCACGAAACGGTTTGATGCGATGGAGCGCTCTTTCACGTCGCGGGGGAAGCTGCTCACTGATGCGACGCTGGAAGAAATGGAGGAGGAGTGGCGGACAGTCAAAGCCGCTGGTCATGATTCGGAGACGTGTCGTTAAAGACGAAGGTCGCGACGTTCGCCTGCTCGGTGCGGGTGGCGTTCGTGCTCTTCGCGATCATCGTGATCTTCGTGGTTCATATCTGTCTCCGGTGAAGGTCTTCACGACAACGTGTTGGCCATCTGTATCAATGGTGACTTCCCCATCCCGATCAGTGCGATAGATCCGCGCGCCGATCGCCTCGAGTCGTCCGATGACATCAGGTGCAGGATGACCAAACGGGTTCCCGCGCCCGCAACTGATGAGCGCAATCTGTGGACGCCAGGCCTCCAGCAACTCGCGTGACGTCGACGTGCGGCTTCCGTGGTGCGCGACTTTGAGAACGCGGATCCTTGCCGGCACGAGACGCGGGACCGTCGCGCGCTCGACGTCCTCGCCGATATCGCCTGTCAGCAGCAGCGCAACGTCGCGGTAGACGATCTCGAGGACGACCGAGTCATCGTTGCGCACGCGCTGCCGCTCCCAATCAGGCGGTGGTGGATGAAGCACGATCACGCGGGCGTCGCCGAGACGAAACTCTTCGCCGCTGCGTCGCCGCTCGATGACGGCACCGGATGCGGAGGCGCGCGCGAGGACCGCCTGCAGCGAGCGTGCGCGCGGAACCGGTACGCCCTCCCAGAGATAACCTGGCTTGAAGTCATCGACCAGCGGCAACGCCCCGCCAATGTGATCGGGATCGCCGTGAGTCAGCAGAAGCGTGTCGATCGCCGAGACGCCGCGCGCCCACAGCGCCGGCGCGAGGACGCGTGCACCGATGTCGAAGCCGCTGCCGAAGGGACTTCCGCCGGTATCGACGATCAGCGCGCGCGAGCCTCTGCCCTTGCGGTCGGCAGGGCTATTCGACGCTCCGACCTGCAACATCAACGCGTCGCCCTGCCCCACGTCGAACATCGTCAGGCGGAGACCTCGAAGATCCTGACGCGCGGGGAAGCCGGTGACGATGACCATGCCACTGGCGATGAGAGCGACGACGCCGGCGACTCTCGTGAGCCGCGGTGCGGACCACAGCGCCACAGCCAGACCCGCGTAGTAAATCGACACGATGCTCGCGGCTGGTGGTGGAACGCGAATCGACAGCCACGGTGCGATGTCGACCAGACGCGCGCTGTCCAGAATCGCGATTGCGCCAAGATGCGCTATCCATCCAGCCGCCGCGCTGAGCGATTCGATTGGCGCAAGGACGACCACAAGTCCGGCGATTTGAACCAGAGCCATCGCGGGAACGGCGACGATGTTCAGGACGAGCCCCGCAGTTGTCACCCGCGAAAACGTCTCAGCCATCACTGGCAACAGCACGATCTCCACCGCCATCGACGCGCGGATCGACGCGCCCAGCCACGCTGCCGATTGCCGTCGCTTCACGCCCACGCCGTTGTCGGCGCGGATCGTCCCGCGTCCAACAGCGACGAGAAGGGCGGCAGTCGCACCGAATGTCAACAGGAACCCTGCATTCCGTACGTCGAGCGGCTCTCCAACGGCAAGCAATGCGCCTGCAACAGCGCACGCCTGCCAGGGCACGGTCCTGTGGTCGAACAGTCGTGCAAGCAAATAGACGACGGCGACCAACGTGGCGCGCCAGACGGATGGTCCCGATGTCACGACGAGTGCGTACGCGACGAGGCAGACGAGCGTCAGTGCGGCGACCGGGCGACCGGCAATCCCGAAGGGGACGAATGCAACGATCATCACCGCCGCGAGGATGGCGATGTTGCCGCCTGAAATCGCAACGACGTGGTACGTGCCGGCGATCTGCAGACGGGAACGGGTGTCATCGGGAAGACCAGTCCGATCGCCGAGCAAGACGGCGTCGACGATCGCCGCAGAAAGCGCGCCGTGCGGGCCAACGCGATCCGCCACGACATGGCGCACGTGCGCCCGAATGTCAGCCGCGAGTTCGCCGATTACGGTTGCCCGGTGACACACGTCCACGAGCAATCCGCTCTTGATTGTTCCGAGGAGCGAAATTCCATCGAGCGCAGCATCGCGTTCGAAATCCGGAACGCCGTCGTTCAGAAAGCGCGCGGGACGCCGGAACATGACTGGCGCCTCGAGAATCCGGCCGCGACGCCACTGTGTGAACTGCGTCTGACTGGCGCGGCCGCCGACGCTGAGCACTGCACCGCCCTCCGTGGCCACCCATACATCGTTTGGCCGGAGTGCAAGGACGCGCGCTCGTAGCGTCGCGAAGTTGTCTTCGACCGAGGCATCTTCGGTCAGCAGCAGACGCGTTGGGATGGGACGGTTCTTCTCGGGAAGCTCCGCCGCGCCGACGCGAAATCCGTGCAGCTCGCGATCGAGCACTAAGCGAAGCGGCGTCTCAATACTTTCCTGCCGCGCGTGCGATCCCAGAACAAATCCGCAGCACGTAAAGGCGGCCACGAGTGCGGCCCACGTCACGCGAAGATGCCGCTGGCACCAGGCCACTGAGGCCACGACGAGCAGAGGCACCAGCAGCCACAGCAGACTGCGCGAAGGGGCCTCGACGGCCATGCCGACGGCTGCGCCGGCTGTCAGCGCGAGGGCAGGAAGGAGTGCGGCAGGACCCACGCACGGGTCCCTGCAAACACGAGTGCGGCTCGATTAGCGGGTTTCTCGCGGGGCCATCGATCGTCTGCGCCCGAATCGCGCAGTTTTTGCGTACCGGCGCCGAGACGACGGTTTAAAAACCTGCACTTAGCGCGACGCGAACGGTCCGCGGCGAGCCTGGCGAAATGTTCGTATTGCTGTCGGCGTTAGCGAAATAGCTTCGGTCCAAGAGATTTTCGACGTTGACCTGCAGGCGCGTTCGCTCGCTGAGGGAGAAAAAGGCCGCCGCGTCGGCGCGCGTGTATCCGGGCAGGATGACCGTGTCGTCGATGGCTGCACACATATCCGTTCGACGAATGACGCCCAGTCCGGCACCGACGCGCGGTAGTAGTTGATAGGTGTTCCACAACGAGAACGTGTGGCGCGGCACCTGTGCGACCTGCGCGCCGGCTCGAGCCGCCGTCGTCGCGCTCGTCACGAACGCGTGCTGATGCGCATAGCCACCAGCGATCTTCCATGCGCGCGTGATAGTTCCATTGATGCCGAACTCATATCCGTTGGTTCGCTGGCTCCCTGTCTGGACGATGCGGGTCGGGTCGTTGGGATCGGTGGCGCGCGTGTTCGTCCGATCAAGACGATACAACGCCGTCGTCAGGGACAGCGCTGACGTCGCATCCCACTTCGCGCCGACCTCGTAGTTGGTGAACTGTTCGGGCTTCATCTGCTGCGTAATGACCGTCAGCGATGCGAACTGATCTCCGGAGCTCGGCAGGTATGAACGCGCAAAGCTGCTGTAAATCGAGGCGCTCGCGATCGGCTTCAGCACCACGCCGGCGCGCGGCGACGCGAGATGATCAATACGGCGCAGTGCCTCGCCATTGCGGTTGTTGTGGAACTGAAGATCGAAGCGATCGAACCGCACACCGCCGATGACCTGCACGAAGCGCGAAAGCTCCGCTTGATCCTGGATGTACAACGCGCCGACGTAGGTGCGGACGCGATTGTTCGCGTCGGTCGCACTCTGCCGATAGGTGACCGGCAATGCCGTCGATGGTTCGGAGAGCGGTACCATCACGGTGGTGGACGCATTCTCGAAATATCCGGTGTTCCGGACGTTCTGGTTGCGTTGACGGCCGATCTCCCCGCCCAAGAGCAGCATGTGCCGCACCCGACCGGTTCGGATGGCGCGTGTGACATCGGTCTGATTGAAGCTATTCAGTCGCGCCGTCGCGTTGTTGTAGGCGGTCAACGCGACGCGGCTTCGGTCATCCATGACGGCGCCCGGCACGTAGTTCTGATACCCGCGATCGTAGCTGCCGACGACGGTGCGGTTGCGAATCGTAAAGCCACGCGCCTCGTGCTCGATGCTCGCCGCCGCAAGGTCCACATCCGCGCGCACGTGGCTGTCGACAGGATTTCCAAAGAACGTTGACCGCGGGACGTCGACGGGTCGCCCGCCGAACGAGCTGATGCCACGGTCCGCAACACGCTGATCGTGGAAATGTTCGTAATCGATCGTCAGCATGGTTCGAGGGGTCGCCACAAACGTCACGCTCGGTGCCATCCCGTATCGCTGCAGGCCAACGCTGCGGCGAAAGCTGTCTGAGTCCTCAAACACGCCGTTGACGCGCAGTGCCAGCGACGACGTCAATGGCTGGTTCACGTCCGCGCTGAACCGGCGGTTCCCGTAGGAGCCTGCTTGCAGCATCGTCTCCCCGCTCCGCAGGAAGCCAGCTTGCTTGGTGACCCGATTGATGACGCCTCCACCACCGCCACGACCGAACACCATTCCGTTGGGTCCTTTCAGTGCCTCGATACGCTCGACGTTGTAGAGGTCACGGTAGTACTGCACGTCGTCGCGGACGCCGTTGACGTAGAAGTCGGCCGAGGAACTGTTGCCGCGAACGACGATCTGGTCGCGATTGTTTTCGCCCTGGTGTGTGGTGATGCCCGGGATGTAGTTGACCGTATCCGCGACGCTCGACATGAGCTGATCGCGAATCAGGGATCTCGGGACTACCGTTACGGCCTGAGGTACGTCGCGGAGCGGTGTCGGCGTCTTCGTGCTCGTACTGACGGTGCCCGTATTTCCTGCCGCTTCGCCGCTCACCTCAACCGATTGCGTGAAGCCAGCTATCTGGAGGACAAATTCAACGGGTGCCGCACCCGACGGCGGAACCGTAATGTGACGTGACTCTTCTGAGAATCCCGGCGAGGTGATCGTGAGGAGATAAGCGCCGGGCTCGAGCTGCAGCTCGAATCGTCCCTCGGCATCCGAGACGGAAGTCATCACTGCCCCGCCGGGCACCGCAACCGCGACCACTCGTGCGGCAGCAACAGCGGCTCGCATCGGATCCACGACGCGGCCGCGGAGGACCGCGGTCTGGGCGAACGCCGCCGCAGAGGCGAACAGGACAAGAGCAACGCCAGAGATGAGATTGAGTCTCAGAGTCACGCTCGGGACTTTATACCCGACCGTTTCAGTCCGTCAAGACCGAATCGGTCGGATATCCCGTCCCACGGGGATTCCATGGTCTCCAGGTCAGGAATGGTTCGACTGAAATCGGCAATCGCGCGGATGAAATCCGGATCGTGGGTGCCGGCCGAGAGGCTGACTAGTGCTCGGGATTGGCGAAATACCCCCGCCGCGCTCGCGCGATGTAGTCGCGATTGCGAACCCGTACGCGGATGGTCCGCCAGCTTCCGTCCTGCGGACGCGTGGTCGCGTAGGCAAGCGTGTACTGCGCATTGAGCTCTTCCGCGATTCGCTGCGTGGCGGGCGCAAGGTCCGCCGATGTTCGCACCACTTCCGTGTAGCCGCCGCTCGGACCCGTAATCTCCCGCAACGCCTCCGGGTTCACACGCGTGCTCACCCGCTGTTCCGTTGCCGAATCGATCGCAATCGCATATACGAACGCGTCGCTGCGGCGCAGCAGCTCACGCGTTTGCGGCAGGGAATGGTCGCTCGCGGTGTCGGCACCATCGGAAATCACGATCATTGCGGCCCGCGTGCGTTGGCGGTGTCCGAACATCGACACGGATGCGGCGATCGCGTCGTATATAGCCGTCCCGCCCGTCGGCCGTTCGCTATCCAGACGGCCGGCAAGCCGAGACGGCGGCGCCGTCCACGGCACCAGAATGCGCGGCAGGTGATTGAACGCACCGACAAACGCCTCGTCATCACTCTCGAGCAGGTCGCCCATGAAACGATCGAGCGCGCCGCGCGCATCGACGATCGGCTGCCCGCGCATGCTGTCGCTGATGTCGAGGAGGACTCCGACGCTGACGGGCGTCCGCTTGTCCGAGAACTGCGTAATCGGTTCCGGATCGCCGTCTTCGAATACTTCGAAGTCATCCCTCGTGAGGCCGGTAATCAGCCGATTGTTCGTGTCGGTGACCGTGACGGGGATTTCAACGGTGGTGACGCTGCCGCGGAATGTCTGCGCCTGTACCACGAAGGCCGACACCACGAAGGCCGCCACGGCGGCGAGCACGAAGGTCACGAAGCGCGCTTTGCCGTTCTTCCTCTGCTTCGTGGCGTCTGCCTTGCGGCGGACCTTGTCGCGCTTCATCGAGATCAGGCCCCGGCTTCCACCCCCGCATAGTAATCCTGAAGCGAGCGTACGGTGAGCGTCTGAGATCGGAGCGCTTTGATGGCGCTGACGGCAGCTGAGGCGCCGGTCAGCGTCGTGATGCACGGGACCTGTGCCATCGTCGCCGCGCGGCGAACAGCGCGGTCGTCGAAAAACGACTCGCGGCCAAGCGGGGTGTTGATAACGAGGTCGATCTTGCCGTTGACGATCTGGTCGGCGATGTTGGGGCGGCCTTCGTTGACTTTGTAAACGACATCAGCGTCGATGCCGTGCGCACGCAGGAACGCAGCCGTGCCTCGACTGGCGGTGATGGAAAAGCCAAGGGCGGCCAGATCGCGCGCGATAGGGACGACCGTAGGCTTGTCGCTGTTGTTGACGCTGATGAATACGCATCCGTCCTTCGGCAGCTGCTGCCCCGCGCTCATCATCGCCTTACCAAAAGCCGCGCCGAAGTTGTCCGCGCCACCCATCACCTCGCCCGTGGATTTCATCTCGGGCCCAAGGATGGTATCGACGCCCGGGAACCGCACGAACGGGAACACCGGACTCTTGACGAACACGCCCGCCGCCTCGAGATCGTTGACGACGCCAAGTTCTGCTAGCGTGCGACCCGACGCCACTCGTGCGGCGATGCGCGCCATCGGCACACCCGTCGCCTTCGAGATGTACGGAACCGTTCGGGATGATCGTGGATTCACCTCCAGGACGTACACCGTATCGTCCTTGATCGCGTACTGCACATTCATCAGGCCGACAACCTTCAGTGCACGAGCGATGCGCCGGGTGTATTCGCGAATGGTGCCGAGGTGCCGCTCCGCGACCATGAATGGTGGAACTACGCAGGAGCTATCGCCGGAATGAATGCCTGCCTCTTCGATGTGCTCCATGATTCCGCCGATGACCACCGCACCGCTTGCATCGGCTACCGCATCCACATCAAATTCAAACGCGTCCTCGAGAAACCGATCGATGAGCACAGGCCGGTCGTGCGATACGTCAACGGCGCCCGTCATATACCGATCGAGTGCACCTGAGTCGAACACAATTGCCATGCCACGGCCACCGAGCACATACGATGGACGCACGACGACGGGATAGCCGATTCGCTCGGCGACCTCACGCGCTTCCTGGCGGGAAATCGCGGTCCCGCTGGCAGGCTGCGGCACGCCCAGATCCCACAGCAGCTGCGAGAAACGCTGGCGGTCCTCGGCGAGATCGATCGAATCCGGCGTCGTGCCAAGGATGTTCACACCTGCGTCCTGAAGCGCCAACGCCAGCTTCAACGGCGTCTGACCGCCAAACTGGACGACGCACGACACGTCGGCGCCGGCGCTCTGCTCGCGGTCGACGATCCCCATGACGTCTTCAAAAGTGAGCGGCTCGAAGTACAGCCGGTCTGCCGTGTCATAGTCGGTCGAAACCGTCTCCGGATTGCAGTTCACCATGACGGTTTCGAATCCCTCGTCACGAAATCCAAACACCGCGTGGCAACAGCAGTAATCGAACTCGATGCCCTGGCCTATCCGGTTCGGCCCGCTGCCAAGGATGATCACTTTCCGGGTGGGCGTCGGGTCGGCCTCGCAAACCTCTTCGAAGGTCCCGTACATGTAGGGTGTGAACGATTCGAACTCCGCAGCACAGGTATCGATTCGCTTGTAGGCGGGAACGATTCCTTCGTCCTGCCGCCGCTGGCGAACTGCCCCTTCGTCGAGGCCGTACACGCCCGCGATGTCTTCGTCGCTGAAACCGTTTCGTTTGAGCGTCCGCAGAAGGTCGGTCGACATTTCGCGGAATTCGCCGAGCGCAGCCATGTCGCGGAGCGCCACGATGTCGGCGAACTGCTGCAGAAACCAGCGGTCGATCCTGGTCAGCCCGTGAATGGTGTCGATGGTCCACCCGCGGCGGAGAGCACGGAAGATTGCCCAGATGCGGCGATCGCTTGGTACAACCAGCCGCTTGCGGAGCGCGGATTCGTCCTCGTCACCGTCCACGGCATCTTCGAGGTTGTCCGGAAACAACCGGCCGAGCTTGCCGAGTTCGAGCGAGCGGACAGCTTTGAGAAATGCCTCCTTGAAGGTCCGCCCGATTGCCATCGCCTCGCCCACCGACTTCATCTGCGTCGTCAGCGTGCGATCGGCCTGCGGGAACTTCTCGAAGTTCCAGCGCGGGAACTTCACCACGATGTAATCGATGGTCGGCTCGAACGACGCCGGTGTCAGACGTGTGATGTCGTTGGGGATCTCGTCCAGGTGATAACCGAGCGCCAGCTTCGCCGCGATCTTCGCAATCGGAAATCCGGTCGCTTTCGACGCGAGCGCAGACGAGCGTGAGACGCGAGGATTCATCTCGATCGCCACGATGCGCCCGTCCTGCGGGTTCACGGCGAACTGGATGTTGGAGCCCCCTGTCTCGACGCCGACACGGCGGATGATGCGGCGCGCCATGTCGCGCATCCGTTGATACTCTTTGTCCGTCAAGGTGAGCGCCGGGGCGACGGTGATGCTGTCGCCCGTGTGCACCCCCATCGGATCCACGTTTTCGATCGAACAGATGACGACGAAGTTGTCGGCGACGTCGCGCATCACCTCGAGCTCGAATTCCTTCCAGCCGATGACCGATTCCTCGACCAGGATTTCGTGGACGGGTGAAAATTCGAGGCCGCGGGCCGCGAGCTCGCGGAACTCCTCGACGTTGTAGGCGATGCCGCCGCCGACGCCACCCATCGTGAACGACGGCCGGATGATCGCGGGGAATCCTGTGTCTTCGACGATCGTCATCGCCTCTTCGAGCGATTTGGCGACGCCGCTGCGCGGCACCTCGACACCGATTTCTCCCATCGCGTTGCGGAAGAGCAGGCGATCTTCGGCCACCTTGATCGCATCGATCTGCGCGCCAATCAGCTTGACGTTGTATTTCTCCAGAACGCCACGTTCCGCCAGCGCGACGGCGAGATTGAGGGCCGTCTGGCCGCCGACCGTTGGCAGCACCGCGTCCGGACGTTCTTTCTCAATGATGGCGGCAACCAAATCCGGTGTCAGCGGCTCGACATAAGTGCGGTCGGCCATTTCCGGGTCGGTCATGATCGTCGCGGGGTTGCTGTTGACGAGAATGACCTGGAGACCCTCGGACCGAAGCGCCTTGCATGCCTGGGTACCCGAATAATCGAACTCGCAGGCCTGCCCAATCACGATCGGTCCCGAACCGATCACGAGAATCCGTTTGAGGTCAGTACGTTTAGGCATTCGTTCCGGTCAGCGCTTTTCCATCGCGTCGAGGAACTTCAGAAACAAATAGTCTGCGTCGTGCGGGCCCGGCGAGGCTTCGGGATGGTATTGCACCGAGAACACCGCTTTGCTGGCGTGGCAAAAGCCTTCAACGGTGCCGTCGTACAGGTTCAAGTGCGTGACCTTGATGTCCCCGGGCAGCGAATCAGGATCGACGGCGAAGCCATGGTTCTGCGATGTGATCTCGACCTTGCCCGAATCGAGCTCCTTCACCGGGTGGTTGGCGCCGCGATGACCGAACTTCAGTTTGAACGTCTGACCGCCAACCGCAAGCCCGAGAATCTGATGGCCGAGACAGATGCCAAAGGTCGGAATATCCGTGCTCACCAACTCGCGGGCGTTGTTGATCGCATAGGGTAACGCAGCAGGATCGCCCGGCCCGTTGCTGAGGAAGATCCCGTCAGGCTCGACCGCGAGCAGCTCGCTCGCCGGGGCAGTGGCGGGAAACACACGAACATCACAGCCGTACGCGTCCAGGCGGCGCAGAATGTTCCACTTGATCCCGAAGTCGTATGCCGCGACCCGCAGCCGTCTGGACGATCGCCGCTGTGGCGTGATGCCGAACTCGCGATGGTCGGCCTCGCCCGCCGTCACCGCCACATCGCGCCAATCGAACGGCGCGTCACACGTGACGCCGCGCACCAGGTCGGATCCCTCCATCTTCGGAATCGCTCGCGCCTTGCTAACGAGCTCGTCGGGATCGACTTGCCCCGTTGCGATCACGCCGCGCATCACACCCGCCGAGCGGAGCACGCGCGTCAGGGCGCGTGTATCGATGTCGGCGATGGCAACAATGTTGTGGCGGACGAGATAGTCGCGCAGCGACGAATCCGCGCGCCAGTTGCTGGCCACCGGTGATGCTTCCCGGACGATGAAGCCTGCTACACGCGGCGTCTGCGATTCGGCGTCTCCTGAAGTCGTGCCGTAGTTGCCGATGAGCGGCGCCGTCATCGTCACGATTTGTCCCGCATACGACGGATCGGTGAGCACTTCCTGGTATCCGGTCATGCTCGTGTTGAACACGACCTCGCCGCTCGTTTCGCCGGGTGCGCCGGCCGAGACGCCGCGGTACCACGTGCCGTCTTCCAGTGCGAGGGTCGCGTTCATCGGCTGTGCATGATTATGACGGAGGGTGGATAATTATACATTAGCGGTTGGTGCGAGCCGGATTCGGGGTCGGTACGTGGCGATGAGCGGTCGATACGAGTCCGTTCCGGGTCGGTGCAAAAGGTGCAAGAGTGTGATCCAGATAGATTGCACATGACCGATCTTTCTGCGACAGTACGGCTCAGTGCCCGGCGTCGCTACCGCGTCACGCATTCCCATCGATATCCGCCGCCTGCCATGGATCAAGCCACTGGTCGTCGATTATGCGTTCGATCACGCCAGGGTCGCGCCGTTTTTCGCCGGCGATCCACGCGATCCGGTCGCGTGGCGTGAGGCGATCGCCCGAACCCGCTCGTACCCGCGCGAGCGCGATGCGATCGCCGACATCATAGCCGCGCAACAGCAGCAACGCGGTGCACCGGCCGAAGCCACCGCTGCGACCGCACGACTGCGGAGCCCCGAAACGGTCGCTGTCGTCACCGGACAGCAGGCGGGACTGTTCGGCGGCCCGCTGTTCACCCTCTTGAAAGCATTGACTGCGGTCCAGCTCGCCGAACGGCTCAACAGCGAACACGGCGTCCCCACTGTCGCCGTCTTCTGGATTGATGCCGAGGACCACGACTGGGACGAAGTGAAATCGTGCGGTGTGCTCGATGCGTCGCTGTCGCGTCGCACGGTTGCCGCAGGCGATCCCCCTGGCGCCCACGTTGAACCGGTCGCTCGTCTGCGGCTGGACGGGACGATCGATGCGGCGATCCACGAATTGACGGTTGCCCTGCCGCAAACGGAGTTCACGGAGTCTGTGCTTGCATCCATTCGCGCGGCGTACGTCCCCGGTGCAGGGATGGTCGACGCCTTTGGACGCTGGATCGAATCGCTGCTCGGCGCGCGTGGTCTGGTGGTATTCGATTCGTCGGATCCGGCGGCGAAACCGTTTGCCGCACCGGTGTTCGCGCGCGAGATCGAACGAGCCGGCAGGACCGCGCGTCTTGCGACCGACGCCGGCGCAGCGCTGGAAGCGCACGGCTACACCGCACAGGTCACGCCTCAGCCTGAAACGGTCGCGTTATTTCATCTCAATGGCGGACGTCAGGCGGTGCGCATCCAGGGTGATGCGTTTCTGGTCGGTGAGTCGGTTGTTGCGAAGGACGCGCTCCTTGAACATGTTCGCCACACGCCGGCAGACTTCAGTCCCAACGTGCTGCTGCGTCCCATCGTTCAGGACACGCTTTTTCCGACCGTCTGCTACGTGGCGGGCCCGAACGAGCTCGCGTATCTCGGCCAGCTACGCGGTGTCTACGACAACTTCGACGTGCCGATGCCGCTGATGTATCAGCGTGCAACCGCGACGCTGCTCGACTCCAATGCCGTCCGTTTCCTGCTGCGGCACGACATCTCCGTCGAACAACTACAAGCGCAAGACGAATCGCTGCTGAACCAACTCCTTGCAGCGCAGCTGCCGCCTGATGTCGAGGCCGCGATGCAGGACGTCAATCAACTCCTGCAGGATCGGATGGAGCAGCTCGCCACGAGCGTCTCCCAGATCGATCCGACGCTCGAGGGAGCCGCGCGCTCGGCGTCCGGCCGGATGCAGGACGACCTCAAGAAGCTCAACGCCAAGATCATCCAGGCCGCCAAGCGGAAGGACGAAACCCTTCGACGCCAGTTTCATCATGCGCAGGCTCAGGCGTTCCCCGGAGGAGAGCCGCAGGAACGAAGCGTCGGCTTTCTGTCATTTCTGAACAAATACGGGCCTCCATTCGTCGATCGACTGCTCGAAGAGTTGACGACCGATATAGGAATTCACTGGGTGATCACACCGTGAGCCAAGTGACGCACCATCAGGTGCGCGCCCGAACGTGGATCTCACGCCATCCCGCCGCCGTCAGGTACTGCCTGCTCGGCTGCGCGCTGGCGTCGCTCATCGTCGGGGCCATGCTCTCGTACTTCTATATTTCTTTTTCAGAGATCATCGACGCACGACTGCACGGCGAGCGCGAGCGCTCACTGCCGCGGGTGTACGCGCGGCCGCTCGAAGTCCGGCGCGGCGAGACGCTGAGCGTCGTCGACCTGGTCGCCCGCCTCAACGATCTCGGTTACGCGCAGCGCCCTGCCGTTCAGGCACCGGGCGAATTCGCGATCGTGCGTAACGCCGTGTTCATCTCGCCGCGGTCCGGGACGTTCGGCGGCAAAACGATTCGTGCCGCCTTCCCTGCAGCGCCGGCCGTTCGCCGCGCGGCGGGACCGCCGCCAGCGCCGCCTCGTGGCATCACGGCCCTCGAAGTCATCAGCGCCGCCGGCAAGCCCGTCCGAACCGAGGCCGTCACGCTCGACGCGCCGCTACTGACCGCCCTGATGGCCGAGGGCGCACGCGAAAAACGGCGGCGTGTGTCGCTGACCGTCATCCCTAAACGGATGCAGGACGCGGTGCTCGCCATCGAAGACCAGAGCTACTACTCGCATCCGGGCGTCAATCCGTTCAGCGTGCTCCGCTCGATCCTGGTGAACGCGTTCGGCAGCAACAGATACCCGGTCGGTGGCAGCACGATCACGCAGCAGCTCGCGCGGATGTTCTTCCTCACCGACGAGTTCAACAACGAGCTGTCAAGCGGCACACGCTCCTACCGGCGCAAGCTCCAGGAGGCCTTCATGTCGCTCGTCCTCGAGCGCCGCGCCTCGAAGGACGAAATCCTCGAGCTCTATCTCAATGACGTGTACCTGGGCCAGCGGGGCTCATTTGCGATTCACGGCGTTGCAGAGGCCGCGCGCCTGTTCTTTGGCAAGGATGTGGCGAATCTGACAGTAGGTGAAGCCGCGCTCATCGCCGGCGTTATTCAGAACCCAGGGCTTCACTCTCCCTTCGTCAATCCCAAGAATGCCGTCGAGCGTCGAAACGTCGTCCTGCGCACGATGGCGGACGAGGAGTACATCACCGCCGAAGTCGCTGATCGTGCCATCCGCGAACCACTCCAGATTGCGCCGCGCGGCGTGGACAACGAGGCGCCCTATTTCGTCGACATGGTTGGCCAGCGGATCGCCGAGCAATTCCCCGGGTTGACAGCTCAGGCAAACGCGGTGAGCGTCCATACGACCCTCGATATCAATCTTCAGCGGCTCGCGCTCGATGCGGTGCGCGACGGCCTGGCTCACGTGGACGAAATGCTGGCGCGGCGAAGGCGAAAAGGGCGCGCGCAGGCAGCGCTCGTCGCCGTCGATCCACAGACCGGCGAAATTCTCGCGATGGTTGGCGGACGTTCGTACAACCAGTCCCAGTACAATCGCGCGACGACGGCTCGCAGGCAGCCGGGCTCCGTCTTCAAACCGTTTGTATATCTCGCGGCGTTCGAGCAGGGGGCCGAAGAGGGCCGGACAGACCTGACACCCGCGTCGCTGACCAACGATGCGCCCGAAGTCTTCACGTTCGACAACCAGACGTGGGAGCCGAAGAACTACGACGACTACGACGGCGAAATCACATGGCGGCGTGCCCTTGCCATGTCACGCAACCTCGGCACCATTCACGTCGGCGCGACCATTGGGTTCGACAAAGTGGCAGAGGTCTGGAAGCGCGTCGGCGTCGGCACCCCGCCGCAAGGCTATCCAGCCATTACGCTCGGCGTGTTCGAGCTGACGCCGTTGGAAGTCGCGGAGGCGTACACCGTGTTTACCAATGCAGGCGAGGTGCATCCGCTCAAGTCGATCGATGCGATCGACGCTGGTGAGCGGCGCCTGATGGCGAAGACTCTCCCGCTCCGCCATGTGGCCCGCCCAGACACCACTTACCTGGTCACGAACATGATGCGAAGCGTGCTGAACGAGGGGACTGGCGCCGGCGCCCGCGCCGCAGGCTTCACGCTGAACGCGGCCGGAAAAAGTGGGACGACCAACGACCTGCGCGACGCGTGGTTCGTCGGCTTTACGCCGCATTTATTGACCGTCGTCTGGGTTGGCTTTGACGACAATCAACCCGTGTCGCTGAGCGGCAGCCAGGCGGCGCTCCCCATCTGGACGCAGTTCATGAAGAGCGCAACAGCCGGCGAACTGAGCGATGAGTTCGAGGTACCGGAAGGGATCACATTTGCCCAAATTGACCGCAACACCGGTAAGCTCGCCGTCCCCGGGTGCCCAAACACCATCAATGAATCGTTCCTGGCCGGAACTGAGCCCACCGAGTACTGCGAACTTCACCGGTAAAAGCGACCGTCCGGGTTAAGGCCGGACGCTACGTGACGCTATAATTTTTTGAGCAACTGACCTGCAATGGGTTCGCACGAACTCCCCGAACGATCGCGACGGCTGCTGGCTGCGCTTGTGCGCGAGCACATCGCCACCGGTGAGCCGATCTCGTCGCAGACGCTCGCTCGGCACAGCGGGCTTGGTGTCTCGTCGGCGACCATTCGCAATCTGTTCGTGCGCCTCGAAGCCGAGGGCTACGTACAACAGCCGCATACCTCCGCCGGACGAGTGCCGACCGACCGCGCCTATCGCGTGTTCGTCGACCTGCTGCTCGAGGCCCGAAAGCCTGCTCGTCCGGCTGCGGGGGTCGAGCACGAACTCCGTCAGCGCGCGGAACGTTCGCCATTGATGGACGATCTGCTCGTCAGCGTGTCGCTCATGGTGTCGCGCGCTTCCAGGCACGTCGGGTTCGCCATCGGCAGCACCGAGCCGCCCGTCCTCCAGCGGATCGAATTCGTGCCTCTCGAAGGAAGCCGCGTGCTCGTCGTGGTCGTCTCGCGCGGCAACCAGGTCACGCAGAAAGTGGTCGACGCAGCTGAAACGATCCGGCCTGACGACCTTGTGCGGGCGGCCAACTATCTGAACACGGAGTTTGCCGGTCTCTCGCTCTTCGACGTTCGTGAAGCGGTGCTCGCGCGCCTCGCGCAGGAGCGAACGCTCTACGACGAGCTCATGGCGCGAGCGCTTCGACTCGCTCGCGTCACGCTCGAGGAGCTGCCGCACCAGAACGCGTTTCACGTCGAGGGCGCCGCCTCGCTGCTCGACTCTGCAGCACCTGACGCCGTGGCGCTGCCGACCCTCCGTTCCCTGCTCCGGATGATGGAAGAAAAGGAGCGGATGCTGCGGTTGCTGAATCACTACATCGACGAACCCGGGTTGACCGTCGTCATTGGCGACGAACACGCGTCACCCGACCTGCGGCCGTTCAGCCTGATTGCCTCGACGGCGACCGACGGCAGCACCATTAGAACCGTCGGCATCATCGGACCGACACGGATGCAGTACTCGCGCGCGATCAGCGTCGTCGACGGCGTCACACAAGCTGTCGCACGCGTGCTCCGCAGCAATTAATCAGAATCATGCAGGACGACGTGATGAACGACCAGGAATCGGCGGGAGCGGCCACGGAACCGCAGCCCGAGCCAGAAGCCGGCGAATCGCAGCTCGAGGCGACCCGTCGGGAGAAGGACGCGTTGCAGGATCAACTGCTGCGAACCGCGGCGGAGTTCGATAACTATCGCAAACGTGTCGATCGGGATAGGCGCGATCAGGCAGACGCCGCGACGGCAAGCGCGCTGACCGGCCTGTTGCCCATCATCGACGATCTCGAACGCGCCCTGAAGGCACCGACGGGCGAGGATGTCGAGAGCTTTCGTAAAGGTATTGAACTGATTCATCAGCAGATGCTCGAGCTGCTGCGCAAGCGAGGCGTGAAGGCAATCGAGGCGACGGGTGTCGACTTCGATCCGCGCTACCACCAGGCGGTCGTCCATGAAAGCAGTCCCGATCATCGTGAAGGTGAAGTCATCGAGGAGTTTGCGCGCGGCTACATGCTCGGTAATCGCCTGCTTCGTCCGGCGATGGTCAAGGTAGCGAAGGCGTGAGCAAACGCGACTATTACGAGGTGCTCGGCGTTTCGCGCACCGCCTCCGACCAGGAGATCAAGAGCGCGTATCGCAAGCTCGCACTCAAATACCATCCCGATCGCAATCCCGGTGACAAGGTCGCCGAAGAGAACTTCAAGGAGTCGGCGGAAGCCTATGCCGTGCTCGCCGATACCGACAAGCGCCACATGTACGACCGTTTCGGGCATGCGGGCCTTGGCGGCGCCGCGACGGGCGGCTTCGATCCGACGGTCTTCACGGGCTTTGAGGACATCCTCGGCGGCCTCGGCGACATATTCGGGATCGGCGACATGTTCGGCGGTCAGCGGCGCCGCGGAGGACCGCAGCGCGGCGCCGATCTGCGTTACGACCTCGAGATCTCCTTCGATGAATCCGCGCGTGGTATCGAGACCACCATCCAGATTCCGAGACAGGAGACGTGCGAGACCTGCAACGGCTCAGGAGCGGCGCCGGGCTCGAAGCCGACGACGTGTCCGCAATGTCATGGCCGTGGTCAGCTGCGGTATCAGCAGGGGTTCTTCACGGTTGCGCGGACATGCGGTCAGTGCCGTGGAACGGGTTCGATCATCAGCTCGCCGTGCACGACGTGCCGGGGAACAGGACGTGTGCAGCAGACCCGGAAACTGACCGTGAAGATTCCAGCCGGCATCGCAAGCGGACAACGGCTGCGCCTCAGCGGCGAGGGTGAAGCGGGCGGCGGCGGTGGTCCCGCCGGCGACCTCTACGTGGTTGTTCACGTCCAGGAACACCCGTTCTTCCATCGCGACGGCAATGATCTGTTCTGTGAAATTCCACTGAACTACACGACGCTCGCGCTCGGGGGCGAAATTACCATTCCAAACCTCGAAGGCGAGCAGACGCTGAAGATCCCGGAGGGGACGCAGACCGGTGCGACATTCCGCCTGCGCGGGAAAGGCATGCCCGACGTCGTCGCCGGCCGCGGCCGCGGCGATCTGCTTGTTACCGTGAAGGTCGTCACGCCGAGGAAGCTGACGAAGGACCAGCGGAAAGTACTCGAGCAGCTCGCAGAAACGCTCCCGAAGGAGAAGTTCGAACCCACACCGCGCGACGAGCACGAAGATCGAGGCATCTTCGATCGCGTCAAAGATATCTTTGGATAGATGCGCACATGGCCGGCGCTGGAGATCCAGCAGGCCGATGACGACGAGCTGATCCAGGCGTTCCTCATCGACTTCAATCTTGCGGCGATAGAGGGTTTCCGGTTCTTCTTCCACAGCATTGACGACCGCGACCGTGCCGCGGCGGCGCTGCGCGCGGAGTTTCGAGGCATCGATGCGCAGTCGATTGACGTGCCGGATGAAGACTGGGCCGCGCGGTCGCAGGCGGCGCTTCGCGCGATCACAATCGGCGCATTGAGGATCGCGCCACCGTGGGACGTGGAGGGCCGGCTGAAGCCGGCCCTTACTGCGTACGAAGGGGCTGGCTTCAGCCAGCCCTCCACGATCGTCATCCAGCCATCGATGGGCTTCGGTACGGGCCATCACGCGACGACGCGTCTGTGTCTTGCTGCGTTGCAGGAAATCGATCTGCGCGGTCGCAGCGTGATCGATGTCGGTACCGGGTCAGGCGTGCTCGCGATCGCCGCGCGGAGACTTGGAGCGGGCGGCGTACTCGCCATCGACGATGACCCCGATGCGATCGCAGCCGCCGAGGCGAACGTCGCCCTGAATCACGAATCGCGCATCGCGCTCGAAATCGGAGATTTCCGCTTCGCGAAGATTGGCCAGTTCGATCTCGTCACCGCAAACCTCACCGGCGCACTGCTGATTGCATCTGCCGACCGTCTTGCATCACTCGCGATTCCCGGCGGTCGTCTCATCCTGAGCGGATTCATGGATCACGAAGAGCGAGAAGTCATGCGCGCCTTCGAAGATTCCACGATGGAATGGCGTGCGCAGGAAGATGAATGGGTGTGCTTCCGTTTGACGCGCAGAGGCGGACCTGCAGGGCCGCCTTAGCGCGTCGCCGAAAGCGGCTGCACAACGTCGCGCAGCAGGATGTCGAAGACCTGCTGGCGGTGCCCGCGCCGCTCCTCGCTGACGTCGGACGACGCCGTTGTCACGATCACCATGTCGAGATCGGGCACGACGAAGATGTACTGGCCGCCGTAGCCCCACGCGAAGCACGTGTCGTGACCTCCGAGCTCGTGCACCCACCACGAATAGCCATACTTGCGATCACGCATCGGATCGACGAAGTCGGTGGGAATGCCGCGTCCGGTCCGCTCGCCGGGCCGGAACTCGCGCGCGCGCCCTTCGCATGACGTCGCCACCCAGCGCTCTGGCACGATCTGCCGGCCGTTCAATCGACCTTTGTGGAGATACAGCTCCCCGAACATGACCATCTGCCGCGGTGTCATCAGCATGTCGTTGCCGCCGAAGTAGATGCCCTGCGGATCCCGCGGCCATTGGGGCACGGCGGAGCCGAGCGGCCTGAACAGCGACTCGTTTGCGAATTGCCACGTGCTCGTGCCCGTGGCCTTCGTCAGGATCGCGGACAGCAGGTGCGAGTTGCCGGTGCTGTATTCCATCGCCGCGCCCGGCGCGGCAAACATCGGACGCGCAAGCGCGTGCTGCACCCAGTTGCGCGAGTTCACCCACGCGCCATAGTTCACGTTGCTCGTTCCTTCCAGCCCCGAACGCATGGTCAGCAGGTCTTCGATCGTGATCGTTCGCTTGCGAGGGTCCGGATCCATCGCGAGCTCAGGAAAGTACGCGACGATAGGTGTCCGCACGTCAGGAATCTGCTTCCGTTCGATCGCGATGCCAATGAGTGCGGAGATCACGCTCTTGGAGGCCGACTTGATGTTGGCCGGCTGATCGACGCGCCGTCCGCTGTAGTAGCGCTCGAACATCAGCTGACCGTGCTGACTGACGAGCAGGCTGTGCAGACGCGGCAGCTGGAGGGCAGCCGTGTCGATAGCCATGCTGTCGAGCCCTGCAACGGCGAGGGCGAGTACGAGCGACGCTGCGCGCACCACGTTAGAACTCCCTCCACATCGTAAAAAACGCCGAGAGCGCCACGACACACATGGCGTCGGCACGAAGGGTGCGGCTACCGACCGTGATCAGCCGGCATACCGAGGCGCCGCGTTCGACTTCCACAGGCGTCCAGCCGCCTTCAGGTCCAATCAGCACGGTAGCGCCGCGCTGCGGGGAGAGATCCAGCTCTGACGCCGGCGTCGTATCGGTCGCGGCATTCGGCTCCACGAGCATCAGGCCCGGCAGCGGCAGCAGCATCTTGCCAAGCGCCTCAATCAGCTCGTCGAACTCGATCGCCTCACCGATGCGCGGCACCGTGGCGCGGCCGCACTGCTTTGCCGAAGCGACGGCGATTCGCTCCCAGCGCTCGCGTCTTCGTCCGCGCACCAGTGATCCGCGCGTGACCTCGGTGCGTGTCGTAATGATCGGCTGAATCTCGGTCGCGCCCATCATCGTCGCGTCACGCACCACGTCGTCCATCTTGTCGCCTTTGAGCACCGCGTGGGCGAGCGTAATGGCCACACGCGGTTCGGGTGCCGACGTCGCGAAATTCCCAAGGCGCACGCGAACAGATCCCTTGTCGGCTTGCTCCACCGTAGCATCGAACTCACGGCCCTGTCCGTTGAACACCCGCAGAACATCGCCGGCCTTGAAACGCAGAACGCGTGTGAGGTGCTCGGCCTCATCGCTCGGCAGCGTAATGAGGTCTCCAGGTCGATGCGCATCGGGTGCGTAAAAGCGTGCGTTCACGCCGCTATAATCCGTCCGTGTTCCTGAAGGGTCAAACGGTCGGTAAGTACAGAATCATTTCTTCTCTCGGCAGCGGCGGTTTCGGCAGCGTCTTCCTCGCCGAAGACACCTGGATTCACAAGAAGGTCGCCATCAAGGTCCCGCACAAGCAGAACCTCGATTTCGTCGAGATGCTGAAGGAACCGCGGCTTCTCGCGTCGATGAATCATCCGAATATCGTCACCGTTCTGACCGCGGAAAAACAGGACGGCGTTTTTTTCATCGTGATGGAGTACGTCCCCGGCGAGACGCTGGAGCAGATCATCCATCGCGACGGTGCGCTCGACGTGACACGCGCGCTCGACTTCACCTGCCAGATGTGCAATGCCATCGACCATGCGCACAAAGTCGGCGTGCTGCACCGCGATCTACGGCCAGGCAACATGCTCGTATCGCACAGCGGTATGTTGAAGGTCACCGACTTCGGCACCTCGCGCTTCCTCGAAATCGCGGCGCACGGAACGACCGTCATCGGCAGCCCGCCGTACATGGCGCCCGAACAGTTTTATGGCAAGGCGGTCTTCGCCAGCGACGTCTATTCGATTGGCGTCACCATGTATCAGATGCTCACCGGTGAATTGCCGTACGCCACGCCGTCGCCGGGAGACATCGAGCGTCTGGTCCGCGGCGAACTCGTGACTTCGCCGCGTGTAAAGAACAACCGGATCTCGAAAGCCGTCAACGACATCGTCCTCAAGGCACTCGCCGCCGACCCCATGCGGCGATATCAGCGCGCGTCCGACCTGCTTGCGGACGTCCTCGCACCCGCGCCGCGCCGCCGAGCCGCCGTTGCGGCACCCAGGGAGGCGAACGTCGCGGAGATTCAGTCCCGACTTCGTGGCCGCGAGACGCCGCAGCCGCGGTTCTGCTGGAACTGCCAGAAGCCACTACAGGCGCGGACGGCGAAGTGCCCATTCTGCGGGGAAAGTCAGTAGTTACCACCGCGTCATTCGGTTGTTTTGGTGGGGCCGTATAAGATCTTCAGGAAGGAGTCATACATGGCTTTTCCTGGCACGGGCAAAATCTGGATGAACGGGTCTCTTGTGGACTGGAAGGACGCCACCATCCACATCGGCTCGCATATCGTCCACTACGGCAGCGGCGTCTTCGAGGGGGCGCGTTGCTATGACACGCTGTCGGGCCCGGCCTGCTTCCGCCTCGATGCTCATGTCCGACGGCTGCTCGACTCCGCCCGGATTTACAGAATGGAGCCGAAATACGACGGTGCCGCGCTGACGGACGCAATCTTCGAGACGATTACCGCCAATGGCTTCCGAGCCTGCTACATCCGGCCGCTGATTTATCGGGGCTACGACAGCCTCGGCGTGAACCCGTTTCCCTGCGGGATCGACGTGGCCATCATGGTGTGGGAGTGGGGTGCCTACTTTACCAAGGAGGCGATCGAGGAAGGCCTCGACGTCAAGATCTCCACGTGGGCGCGCAACGCGCCGAACACAACTCCAGGGATGGCCAAGAGCGTCGCAAACTACGCAAACGCGCAGCTCATCAAGATGGAGGCGATATCCGAGGGATACGCGGAGGGAATCGCGCTCGACACGTACGGTAATTTGAGCGAAGGCAGTGGCCAGAACATCTTCATCGTCCGCGAAGGGATCATTTATACCCCCCCGATCGGGAACTCTGTCCTGTGGGGCATCACGCGTGATTCGGTTATAACAATCGCACGTGAGCTCGGTTTCACGGTACGTGAAGAGACGCTGCCGCGCGAGATTTTGTACATCGCTGATGAGGTGTTCTTCGTAGGCACGGCGGTTGAGGTCACCCCAATCCGTTCCGTGGATCGCATCAAGGTTGGACGAGGACGCCGCGGACCTATTACCGAGGCTATCCAGCAGCGGTTCTTCAAGATCGTCAAGGGCGAAGCACCGGATCCGCATGGCTGGCTGCAGCCCGTCCAGGCTCCGGCGGCGGCTACATCGGGCAGCGCAAAGAGTCGATAAAGGAAGGCGTGCACGTCAACGATCTCCTGAAAATCGCCGTCGAAAACGGCGCGTCGGACCTTCATCTCAAGGCCGGTAGTTACCCGATGATGCGGGTGCGCGGCATGCTCGTCCCCGCGACCGAGGAAAAGCGGCTCGACCACGACGACATGGTGTCGGTCGCGGCCGCCGTGCTGCCGACAAGCCATCGCGAGAAGTTCAAGGAAAACCGAGAGGTCGACCTCGCATACAGCGTCGCCGGCCTCGGGCGGTTCCGCTGCAACACCTTTCAGCAGCGCGGCACCATCGGAATGATCTTTCGCGTCATCCCGATGCGTGTATCGACCATCGACGAGCTGGCGCTGCCGCCCGTCCTGAAGAAGATTGCCGCGGAAGAACGCGGTCTGGTGCTCGTCACCGGCACGACCGGGTCAGGTAAGAGCACGACGCTCGCGGCGCTGATCGACGAGATCAACACGACGCGCACGGCGCACATCATGACGGTCGAGGACCCGATCGAATACCTGCACCGTGATAACCGGTCGATCATCAATCAGCGTGAGATTGGCGTCGACACGATGTCGTTCTCGCATGCGCTCCGCAGCGCGCTCCGCCAGGATCCCGACGTGATTCTCGTCGGCGAAATGCGCGACTTCGAGACGATCGAGACAGCCCTGCTGGCCGCGGAGACCGGCCACCTGGTCTTCTCCACACTCCACACGCTTGACGCAACGGAGACGATCAACCGCATCATCGCGGTGTTCCCGCCCCACCAGCAGAAGCAGATTCGCATTCAGCTTGCGAGCGTGCTCAAAGCGGTCATCTCACAGAGACTGATCACGAGAGTGGACAACAAGAGCCGCGCGCCGGCGGTCGAGGTGCTGATCAGCACGGCCTTCATCCGCGACTGCATCATGGACAAGGAGAAAACGCACCTGATTCATGGCGCGATCGCGCAAGGCACGTCGCAGTACGGCATGCAGACCTTCGATCAGTCGATCTTCTATCTCTTTCAGCAGAAGCTCATCTCCTATGAGGAGGCGCTGCGCTGGGCGTCGAACGTCGACGAGTTCAAGCTCAAGGTCCAGGGAATCTCGACGACGGCCGAGATGTCGCGCGACCAGATGGCCACCGCCGCGCAGGCCAGCGGCGGCGCACCCGAGATCACCCGCTTCGGAGGATAGCGGATGCCTGAGGGCGCCGAGCGGGCCTACGTCGCCGGCCTCACGCTCCTGGCCCGCCGCGAACTTGCCGAGGCGCAGCTGCGGGAGCGGCTCGGGCGGACATTCGATCGAGACGAGGTTGATGCCGCGGTGATTCGCCTGCGGCGCGAACAGGCGCTCGACGATCGCCGCACCGCGCTCGCGTGTGCGCGGACCCTCGTGCGCGTCAAGCACCGCTGGGGGGCGCGCGTGGTCCGGCAAATCGAGCTGCTGGGTATTTCACGCAACGTCGCCCGTGAAGCCGCCAGCGAGGTCTTCGCCGAGTTCGACGAATCCACCCTGCTCGAACAAGCAATCGATCGACGGCTTCGGCGTGGAATGTCTCTGACGGATAGTCAGACATTCCGTCGTGTGCGCTCGTATCTGATGGGCCAGGGCTTTACCCCTGGCGCCATAACGGCTGCCCTGACTCGCCGTCGCAAGGTAACCTAGTAGCTTCGATGACCGCCAACGAGATCCGACGCTCATTCCTCGAGTACTTCGAGCGTAACGGGCACCGCATTGTCCCGAGTTCGCCGCTCGTCCCGCACAACGACCCGACGTTGCTCTTCACCAACGCTGGGATGAACCAGTTCAAGGACGTGTTCCTGGGGAAGGAAAAGCGGGACTACACGCGTGCGACGACGGTGCAGAAATGCATGCGGGTCAGCGGCAAGCACAACGACCTCGACAACGTCGGGCCGTCGCTCCGACATCACACGTTCTTCGAGATGCTCGGCAATTTCTCGTTTGGCGACTACTTCAAACGCGACGCAATTCCGTTCGCCTGGACGCTGCTGACGGAGGAATGGAAACTGCCAGCCGAGCGCTTGTGGGCCACCGTCTTTCGCGGTGATGCCGCCATCCCGCGCGACGACGAAGCGTACGACATCTGGCGGAGGTTTCTGCCCGTTGAACGGATTGGCGAACTGGGCGCCGCGGACAACTTCTGGCAGATGGGCGACACCGGGCCGTGCGGTCGCTGCTCGGAGATCTACTACTTCCGGGGCGCCGAGGTCGGCTGCGACGCCGAGGCTGCGGGTGGCGTGTGTCGCGGTCTGGAGTGCAGCTGCGATCGCTTCGTCGAGATCTGGAACAACGTCTTCATGGAATTCGATCGACAGGCGAACGGCACGCTACCTCCTTTGCCGGCGCCGTCGATCGATACCGGCATGGGTCTCGAGCGCGTCACGGCTGTCATCCAGGGACATCTGTCCAACTACGATACCGACCTCTTCACGCCTCTGCTGCATGCGATCGGCGAGCGGACGGGCACCACACACCGTGGAACGATGGAGCCCGCGGACGTCTCGATGCGTGTCGTCGCCGACCACATGCGCGCGATGACGTTCCTGATCGCCGATGGCGTCGTCCCCTCCAAAGAGTGGCGAGGCTACGTCCTGCGGAAGATCATGCGGCGCGCGATGCGTCACGGGAACCGCCTCGGGATCACGCAGCCGTTTCTCCACACCCTCGTCGGGGCGATCGTGCGGGAGTTCGGCGATGCGTACCCCGAGCTCAGGGCCGGACAGACCGCCATCGTCCAGGTGATTCGGAGCGAGGAAGAACAGTTCGACGCGGTGCTGACCGACGGCTTGCCGAAGCTCGAAGAAGTGCTCGACAAGGCGGCAGCAGGAAACAGGACGGTGAGCGGCGAGGCGGCCTTCAGGCTGTATGACACCTACGGCCTTCCGCGCGATTTCATCGAGGACATGATCGATGAGCGCAAGCTGTCACTCGACCGTGACGGGTTCGAACGCGCGATGGAAATTCAGCGCGAGAAGGGGCGCGCTGGCAGCAAATTCAAGGGCAGTGCGCGCGAGGACCAGGCATTTGGCGGCTTCGCCGGAATTCCACCGACGGCTTTCGCCGGTTACGAGCACGCCTCGACCAAGACGCGCGTCACCGGTCTGGCGAAGCTGCCGGCCGATGGGCCACCGGTCGAAGTGCCGAAGCTCTCATCGGGAGACTCTGGCTGGGTGGTGCTCGAGGAAACGCCGTTCTATCTGCAGAGTGGCGGCCAGATATCGGACGTCGGTACGCTTCGCAACGATTTCGGCTTCCGCGCGAGCGTGAGCGACGTCGAAAACGTCGCGGGCGGAGTGCGCGCGCACCGTGTACACGTGGACAGCGGCGAAATCGCGGCCGGATCACCGGTCATTGCGGAGATCGACGCGCCGCGCCGCGCGGCGATTCGACGCAATCATACGGCGACGCATCTCCTGCATGCGGCCTTGCGTCAGGTGCTCGGTCCGCACGTCACGCAGAAAGGATCGCTTGTCGCACCCGATCGACTCCGCTTCGACTTCGTGCACTTCAGTGCGCTCACGCGCGAGGAGCTCCTGAAGATCGAGCAAATCGTCAACAACCACGTTCTCCAGAACACACCTGTCGAAACGGCCGTCAAGCCGACGCAGGAAGCGATCGCCGCCGGTGCGATGGCGCTCTTCGGCGAGAAATACGGCGACAGAGTGCGCGTCGTGTCCGTGCCCGGCTTCAGCGTAGAACTCTGCGGCGGCACCCACGTGCGGGCGACGGGCGACATCGGGCTGTTTGCGATCGTCTCTGAAAGCGGGGTTGCAGCCGGCACACGGCGCATCGAAGCGATCACCGGGCTCGAATCGCTGAAAGCGTTTCAGACCGGGCGCGACATCGTCAACTCGCTGGGACAGGCGCTGAATTCGAGACCGGAGGAGCTGAACGCAAAAATTGTGGCGCTGCAGGACGAGACTAAACGTCTCAGCCGTGAGTTGCGGCAAACAAAAATCCAAGTGGCTGCAGGGGGAATCAGCATTTCGGCCCCATCAGCCACGGTCAGTTCGGACGACGCTGTGGATGTCGCGGGCGTGAAGCTAGTCGCGAGAGAGGTCACTGGCCTCGACAAAGACGGCTTGCGCGCTGTCGTCGACCGCGAACGTTCGCGTATCAAGAGCGGCGTCGTCGTCCTGGCCTCGCCTGTCGACGGCAAGGTATCCATCGTCGTCGGCGTCACCCCCGATCTCACGAAAAAGGTACCTGCCGGGCAGGTCGTCAAACAGCTGGCGCCGATTGTTGGTGGTGGCGGCGGAGGACGGCCCGATTTTGCCGAAGCGGGCGGAAAAGACCCATCGAAAATCCGCGAAATGTTGGCGGCAGCGAGCGGAATCGTGGAAAAACTTGTAAGCGGCGGATAACGATGGCCGGCTGAAGCCGGCCCCTACAGGCGCCCCCCGCGTGCCTCCGATAACCGGATCGAGTGGCACGACTCCCCTTTTTAGCCTTCCTGATAGCGCTCGCTACGCCCATCGACGCGGGGGCGCAGATCTACGCGTGGCGCGACGTCAACGGCACGCTTGTCCTTTCGGATCGGAAGCTCAACGACGGCGCGATGACCTATGTCGTTCCGGAAGCGCCCGACATCCGAGCGACGACACCGATGACGAACGCAACCGTCCGCGAGCAGTTCGAACCGCTCATTCGCGAACACGCCACGCGACAGTCGCTGCGCGTGGAACTCGTGCGCGCCGTCATCCAGGTGGAGTCCGGGTACAACCCGAGCGCGCGATCGCCAAAAGGCGCCATGGGGCTGATGCAGCTGATGCCAGCCACCGCCCGGCAGCTCGGCGTGCGCAACGCGTACGATCCAGCGGAGAACATCCGCGGCGGTTGCGCGTACCTGCGGCAACTTTTGGATCGGTATCAGGGCAATGAGGAGCTCGCCCTCGCAGCCTACAACGCCGGCTCCAACGCCGTAGACCGCCACGGCAACGCCGTCCCGCCGTATCAGGAGACGCGCGACTACGTACGGAAGGTGAGCCGCCTCACCGACGTCCAGCGTGCCGCCCTGAGACAGCGCATCATTTACAAGACGTTCGAGATCGTCGACGGCCGAGCCATTCCCCGATATTCGTCCCGCAAGCCTGCCACCGGCACGTACGAGATCGTCGTACAGTAATCACATGAATTGCGTCTCGACGCCCGCCCTCGATCGGGCGCGGCGGGGTGCTCTGCTGACGACAGCCATCGTTGCCGCGTCGTTGTTCACCGCGTTCGCCCAGATCGATGCGCTCGACGACATGGTCCGCACCGAGCAGCGCTTTGCTGCGCGCGCGCTCGTCGTCGGCTGGAAGCAGGCGTTCCTCGAGTACTTTGCCGACAGCGCATCCGGCTTCGATGACGACCAGGTGGTGCCGGCGAAAGAGCTGTTCCGCAAACTCCCCGATCCACCGAGGGACCTGCAGTTGATCTGGGAGCCGCGCTACGGAGACATCGCCTCGAGCGGCGACCTCGGATATCTGACCGGTCCTGTCCGCCGAATCAATCCAGCAATCAACGGAGGACGACCGCAGCCTTCGATCTATGCCTCGGTGTGGAAACGTCAGCCCGACGGCTCGTTCCGCGTCGTCATGGACATGGGACTTCCGACGCCGGCGCCAGTAATGTTTCCTCCGGGCTTTACGCGCGCGCCGCAGACGCAGCGATATGCGCGCAGCACGACGGTGCAGGCTGCCGTCAAGTCCCTGCGCGACACGGATGCCGCCCTCACCAACGCGTCGCGCCGCGGCCAGTCAGAGGCGTATCGCGGTCACCTTGCCGAGGGGGCGCGACTCCATCGGCCGGAGGTCATGCCCGTCGTCGGCGAAGAGGCGATTCTCACGTGGTTGAGCGGGCAGCCGCGCTATGCAGCGGGAGAATCGAAGTTCGCGGAAACGTCAATGGCGGGCGATCTCGGTTACACCTACGGCACATATACGCTGGACGGCACTCAGGCCTCGCGCGGCTTCTACGTGCGTGTCTGGTCGCGCGGACGTGACGGTGTGTGGCGCGTCGCCCTCGACGTTCTTCAACCTGTATAATCAGGTTTTCTCTTTAGCGAGGATCAGTGGCCAAACGTACGAAGTCCGCCCTCAAGGCAAATCGGCAGAACATCAAGCGCCGGGAGCACAACCGGCAGATGCGCTCGAAGCTGCGCTCCGCGTTGAAAGCGATCCGCGTTTCGCTGGATGCGAAGGACCTCTCTGGAGCGAAGGCCGCATTGAATCAGACGGTCTCCATCGTGGACAAGATGGCCACCAAGGGCATCATCCACCGCAACACCGCAGGACGGTACAAGTCGCGGCTCTCCGCGCGGATGTCCAAGGCCACAGCCTAGTGCCCGGTCTCCTGCAGCGGCTCCTTACGCGCTCAGGAATCCTGCCCGTTCTGCGCAGCCAGTGGCGTGCGGATCAGACGGCCGCCGCCGCCAAACTCGAGAAGCGACTCGACAAACATCTCACCGAGCTGAAGGGTGATGTCGCTCGCCTCTCTGCTGAACTCAACGAGCGGATGCGCCAGCTCGAGCCGCTCATCGACTCCGTCGACCGTATGGCACGCATGGAACGCGATGTCCGCCTGATGCGCGAAACACTGGGCGCTGACATCACGCACCGGCGCCGCAAGGTCGAGTACGCGGCGTTGTTGACGTCGCCTGGGATTGCGGCGCACGTGCAGGATGCAATCAGGCGCGTGCCCGTGCAGGACGATCCAAGCGTACACATTGTCATCGACGACTTGTTGCCGTCGCACACATACGAGGCGCTGATCGACGGCATTCCGCCTCCGAGCTTGTTCTCGCAGAAAGACGATACGAAGCAGAACCTGCGGCTGTCGAACATCCACATCGCACCGGAATGGACCATTCAGATGCTTACCTTTCTGGAGGGGGAGCTTATTCCGCGCATGATGGTGCCGGCGCTGCTGCAGAAGTTGATGCCGCACATTCGCGACTTCTACGTCAGGGAATACGGTCCCGACCGCGGTCCGGCGCTGGCGGCGATTCCGCACGAGGCAACGCGCGGCAGGCTCATGCTGCGGCGACCCGGCTATCACCTCGATCCGCACCTCGATCCAAAGCGCGTCGTCTTCACGTGCCTGATGTACTTCGCCCGCCCGGGGGACAGCGAGGCGTTCGGAACGACGTTTTACCGCATGAACGGAACGCCCGACATCGACCGCACGAACACGTTCTATCCCGAGACGCAGGGCATCCGCTGCGATCCTGTGAAGATGGTGCCGTTCAGGCCGAACAGCGCGGTGGCGTTTCTCAACTGGGGCGGCGCACACGGCGCCGACATCCCGAAAGATGCACCAAAGGACACGGAACGGTATTCCTACCAGTTCTACGTCAGTCCCGAGCCGGCAGCACTGACCGCGCTCGTCGGCGAAACCGAATCCGCGGTCGTCGAATAACTCGCTCCTTCACGTAGAAACTTCGGCCCCGCTGGGCTGAATCGGTGTAGGCTCCGTCCATCCTTTTCCAAAAGGAGGCGGATGTGCGTCTCATGTCAACGCGATCGATAGCGATCACGGCGGCGGTCACGGGATTCATCCTTGCTGCGGGTTTCAGCCAGGCGCCGGTGGTGGCCCAGAGCAGCGATCAGAAGGCCGAGCAGGTTTTCAAGAACATCCAGGCGTTCAAAGGCCAGCGGGCGGACATGCTCAATCCGACGATGGTCCTGTTCGAAGCGGCGCTCGGCGTAGGCTGCGGCTATTGCCACGACGCGGACGCGAACAAACGTGAGCTCGACGTCAAGCCGCAGAAGGCGATAGCGCGGCAGATGATCGAGATGGTCAACAACATCAACAAGACGACGTTCAGGGGCCAGGCACGTGTGAGCTGCTTCACGTGTCACCAGGGCCGGCCGCTTCCCGTGGGCGTGCCGAACGTGACGAATCATCCTCTACCTCTCGCGTTGGGCGAGGACTACGACGCGAGCCTGCCGCCGCCAGGGCCGGTACCGACAGTGACGCCGGCGCAGGTGATCGACAAGTACATCAGTGCCCTCGGCGCCGTGCAGCAGGTGAGCAGCCTCGACGCGGTTGGCACCGTCACACAGCGGCGACCCGGCCGCGATTTCCCCGCCCAGCAAATCGAGATTCTCTCCAAGGCGACGGGAATGGGGCTGATGATTACGAAGGCGGGCCAGAACGACAACCTGCTTGCGTATGGAACGAACAGTGGATGGGCACGCGCGGGCAATACCGCGGCTCGTGATCTGCGCAAGGCCGAAGCCGATGGCACGATGCTCGAGGATCCATTCAATCTTCCGGCGCACCTGAAACAGATGCTCCTCGAGCCGAAGATGGATCGGTCAGAAATGATCGAAGGCCATGAGGATTACGTCATCACGGCCAAGACGCAGAACCTGCCGAAAGTCCAGGCGTACTTCGAGAAGAACAGTGGGATGCTCGAGCGGCTGGTGTACTACAACGATTCGTACTTCGGGCTCTATCCGACGCAGATTGATTACCGTGACTTCCGGGACGTCAACGGCCGGAAGGTTCCGCACCAGTGGGTGATTTCGCAGACGCGCAATCGCGAATTCACCTACGCGATGCAGACGGTCAAGGCCGGACCTGTCGAGGATGCCAGGTTCGCGAAGCCTTCGGGGACGCGGTAGCGCACAATTCGACGACGAGGCGTTCAAGGAGAATCCGCGGGTCACCACCGGACGACTTGATCGCTTCGTCGGTACGAAATACGGCGTCGATCGCATCCTTGAGCCGCGCGCGCGGCATTTTCTCCGCCACCCAGCGCAGCTGTCCCATGAGGAAAAACGGCTGCGCGCCTCCCTCGAGCGCCAGTGCCAGCTCGCGCAGCGCCTCGCCAGCGTCATTCCGCTCAATCGCGTTCGCGATGCCGAAGTTTGTCGCCTCCGCCGTCGCGGGAACGACCTGCCTGACATTCTCGGCCGTAATCTTCGACTGTCCCATCGCGTACAACGCGACGCGCTCGAGTCCCGTCCGGAGACGCACGATGTCGATGCCCGCCCGCTCGACGAGCGTCCGTACCGCGGATGCGTCGAGGGGAAGCTTGTCGCGCTCGGTCCTCGCCCTCACCCACCGCTCAGCATCCGCCGAATCGGTGATCGTGCCGCAGTCGACGACCTGCGCTTCCTTCAGCAGCAGCTTGACGAGCCGGCGCCGCTGATCGAGCGGTCCGCAGACGAACACGATCGTGGCGTGCGCCGGCGGGTTCTTGACGAACGCCTCGAGACGCTCCTGCTCCGCATCCGCCGCTTTCCCTTCGCGCTTGGGAATGAGCAGCCGCTCGGCGTCGAAGACGATGACGATCCGCCGCGGCGCCATCATCGGCAGCGTGGCGGCGGCATCAATCAGATCCTCCGCCTTGATTTCGGCACCGAAGAGGCGGTCGACGCTGAAGGCACGCAGCCCTTCGTCCACGATCTCGGCGAATTCGGCCGCGACCGCCGACTTCTCGCCGTCGTCATCTCCGAGGAGCAGATACAGCGGACCGGTGTCCCCGGCGGCGATTTGTTTCTTGAGCGCGGCTCGCGAGATTACTGGCATTTCGCGCGCAGCAGGCCTTCGTGGTTCAAAACGCCTCGACTATGGCGGTGACGATCGTGCGCGCGATGTCGTTCGCGATGCGGTCGAACGAGGCGAGCTGCTGGTCCACGAACGTGGCGGCGTTGATGGTCGAGTCACCAGTGCCGGACGTCAGATCGTACTCACCAGTAAACGCAAACGCATCGTTGGCCCAGAGCGATTTGTTGACCCGAGCGTCGACGAAGTCCACCTTCATGGTCAGCACGAACTGATAACGCGATGCGAGCTGGGTCGACGTGAAGGCGACCGGTGACAGCGTGATCGACGTAATTTCCCCATTGAGCACGGCGTCCGCGCCAGTGGCCTCGGGGACTACTCGATACTTCCCGCGCCCGATGAACTCGTTGCGGATCTTCTGCGTGAGGATATTCTCGACGTCGAAATACGTCGTCCGGTTCACGAGCTGCGGAATTCCGACGACGCGGATATCGGTCGGCAGAAAGGAGCCGCGGCCCGCTAATGCGTACCCGCACCCCGCAGAACCCAGTGCAACCGCGAGAGTCATTACGAACAGGACCTTCTGGACCACTTGAACCCTTTGCACCTCGTGAACCCTAGACGACAAGTGACACGAGCCGTCCTTTGGCCACGACCACTTTCTTGACTTGTTTCCCAGCCAGATGCGCCATCACGGCAGGATCGGCCAGCGCCATCTCTTCGAGCTCTTTCTCCGACGCTTCCGCGGGGACGGTCAAGCGACTGCGAACCTTGCCGTTGACCTGGACGGGCACGACGATTTCCTCAGCTTTCGCGACTGCGGCGTCGAACTGGGGCCAGCTCGCCTTCATCAGGCCGTCGCGATGGCCGAGCATTTCCCAGAGCTCCTCGCACGTATGCGGCGCGAAGGGCGACAGCATGCGAACAAGCGCTTCGATGGCCTCCGCGACGACGGCGATGGCTTGAGGACGTGCGCCCTCGGGCTCGCCGAACGCGTACAGGTCGTTGACGAGCTCCATCATCGCTGACACCGCCGTATTGAGCTGCTGGCGTTGCTCGATGTCGACCGTCACACGCCGGATGGTGTCGTGAGTCTTGCGGCGGATGGCCCGCTCGGCGGATGTGAGGTCGCCGAGATTCGGGATTCGGGATTCGGGATTCGATTTGAACGCCGGCATCCACTGATCGACTAATCGCCATACGCGGGCGAGGAAGCTGGCGATACCCCGGAGACCCGTATCCGTCCACTCCACCTGATTCTCCGGCGGCGCGACGAACATGACGTAGAGACGGAGCGCGTCGGCGCCGAACTTCTCCAGCATCGTATCGGGATCGACGACGTTCCCTCTGGATTTCGACATGACGGCGCCGTCTTTGAGCACCATCCCCTGCGTCAGCAGCTGCGTGAACGGCTCGCTGTGATGGACCATGCCGAGATCGCGAAAGACCCGCGCGAAGAAGCGCGAATAGATCAAATGCAGGATCGCGTGTTCGATGCCGCCGCTGTAGAAATCGACAGGCAGCCAGTAGCTGACCTTCTTCGGATCGAACGGCTGTCGATCGTTTTTTGGATCGGCGAAACGGTAGAAGTACCACGACGAGTCGACGAACGTGTCCATCGTGTCGGTCTCGCGACGAGCGGGTCCTCCACACTTCGGACACTTCACGTTGACGAACTCCGGCACCTGCGCCAGCGGCGAGTCGCCACGCCCGGTGAACTCGGTGACCTTCGGCAGCCCCACGGGCAGCTGATCGTCCGGCACTGGAACGATGCCGTCCTTCTCGCAGTAGATCATCGGGATCGGCGTGCCCCAATATCGCTGGCGTGAAATGCCCCAGTCCTTCAGACGGTACTGAACGGTCCCTTCCCCGATACCTCGTGCTTTTGCGAACGCAATCATGCGCTGTTGCGCTTCTTGCGACGCGAGATTCGAGAACTCGCCTGAATCAATCGTGCGGCCGTAGGCGACTGTCGCCTCCGGCATCGTGTTGGCATCGGGCGCCGGACGCCCATCCTCCGACACGATGACAATCTTCATCGGCAGGTTGAATTTCCGCGCGAACTCGAAGTCACGCTGGTCGTGCGCGGGCACCGCCATCACCGCACCGGTGCCGTAATCACCCAGCACGAAGTTCGCCACCCAGATCGGCACCGGCTGCTTCGTGAAGGGGTTGATGGCGCGGACTCCGGTGTCGAAGCCCTGCTTTTCGATTTCACCGCTGATGCGGGCGGCGCGGTCCTGCGTCCGGAACGTCTGCACCTGTTTGCGGTATGCAGCCGGATCCTTTGTCTTCTCCGCGAGCCTCGAGACGAGCGGATGCTCCGGCCCAAGCAGCACGAACGTCGCGCCGAAGATGGTGTCGATTCGCGTCGTGAAAACCTCGATGTCGGTGGACGCGTCCTCCATGGGGAACGTGACGCGTGCCCCTTCCGAGCGGCCGATCCAGTTCTGCTGCATGGTCAGAACCTTTTCGGGCCACTTCTCCATTTCTACGGTCGCGTCGAGCAATTCATCTGCGTACGCCGTGATGCGGAAGAACCACTGCTCGAGGTCACGCGTTTCGACCGGGGTTCCGCAACGCCAGCACCCGCCGTCGACGACCTGCTCGTTGGCGAGGACGGTCTGATCCTTCGGACACCAATTCACGGACGAACGCTTTCGGTAGGCCAGACCGCGCTCGAACATGCGGATGAACAGCCACTGATTCCACTTGTAGTACTCGGGATCGCAGGTCGCCAGCTCGCGCTCCCACGCGTAGCTGATACCGAGACGCTGAAGCTGCCCTTTCATGTGCGCGATGTTCGCGCGGGTCGACTCCTCAGGATGAATGCCGCTCTTGATCGCGGCGTTCTCCGCAGGCAAACCGAAGGCATCCCATCCGAACGGATGCAGCACGTTGTAGCCACGCATCCGTTTGGTGCGCGCCATCACGTCCCCGATGATGTAGTTGCGAACGTGACCGACGTGCGCATGGCCGGATGGATACGCGAACATCTCGAGGCAGTAGTACTTCGGCTTCGACGGGTCTTCCGTCACCTCGAAGGCGCGGGTGGCGGCCCAGCGCTCCTGCCATTTCCTGTCCAGCTGTTGCGGGCGATATTCGGTCATTCAGACGGGATTCGGGACTCGGGGTTCGGGATTCGAACCGCGGCCTGAATTCGATTATAGCTGCCAGTATCGGCGTAACCCGGGCAGAACAGCATCGACCGTCCGGCGGCCGCGCGCATCCGGAGACGGGGCATTCGCGCGCGGCGAGGACCCTGAGGGTCCGCGAAGATCTGACAGCGGCGTGTCGCCGTTCAGCACCTTGCCGACAGCGCGCAGACAACTCGCAAGGCCACCGAGGTCGTAGCCGCCTTCGGTGACGGCGACCACGCGTCCGTTGCCGTACTCATCCGCGATGGCGACGATCGCCGCCGTCAGGCGCGCAAACTCGTCTGCGCTGAGACGCATCCCTGCGAGCGGATCGTCATCGAGCGCATCGAAGCCAGCGGAGATGAGAATCAGCTGCGGACGAAACTGCCGAAGGACCGGGAACGCGATCGTGTTGTAGGCAAGCTCGAAGTCGGCGTCCGTTCCGCCCGCCTCCACCGGCAGGTTCACCGTGAATCCGAGACCCCGCCCTCGTCCAATATCGGTCGCAGCTCCGGTGCCCGGGTAATACGGATACTGATGCGAAGAGATGAACAGCACGGACGGATCTTCGTAGAAGCTCCACTGCGTTCCGTTGCCGTGATGCACGTCGTAATCGACGATCGCGACGCGTTCAATTCCATGCGCCCGTGCATGTGCCGCGGCGATGGCGACGTTGTTGAACAGGCAGAAGCCCATCGCGCGGTTTCGTTCCGCATGATGGCCGGGCGGCCGTACCATTGCGAACGCGCGTCGGCCGCTCCCCTCGAGTACGTGCTCGACACACTGAATCGTGGCGCCCGCCGCAAGCCGCGCGACGTCGTACGAATCGGGCGATGTGTAGGTGTCCGGGTCGAGCGCAGTGGCTTTGCCCGCCGTCTCGGAAATGAGCGTGATGTATTCACGATCGTGAATTCGTGCGAGCTCGTCCTGTGTGGCAGCGCGCGGCTGGCGCACCTCGACGCCGCTCTGCCGGAATTCGGACGCGACCACCTGCATGACCTCGGCGCGCTGAAGACGCTCGGGGTGGCCTGGTGGATTCAAATGATCCGCGAACCGATCACTTGTGTAGATCGTCAGACTCATCGCTGGACAGGTGAACGTAGCATTTCGAGGGCGCGCGCTTCGAGAACTTCTAATCGTCCTTCGAGGTCTTGACGCGTCGTCTCCAGTTCGGTGTCACTCGCGTCGCCCGGAACGTCCAGCGGTTCGCCAATCGCCACCGCCACGGTCGTGAATGGTTTGGGGATCTGCGTCCGGTCCCAGCTGTTCGCCGTCCACTTCGACGACGCTTCCATGTGAAACGGCACAACCGGGTTGCCGGTGGCGCGTGCCAGCCAGATCGCCCCAGGCTGCGCGACGCGGGCGGGGCCTCGTGGTCCATCCAGCGTAAACGCCGCGGGCCTGCCCTTCTCCATGTCACGCACCAGCTGCAGCATGGCTCTCAGTCCGCCACGCGATGACGATCCCCGCGCGGTGCCGAAACCAAACCGCTGGATGATGCGCGCGATCCATTCGCCGTCAAAGTTCTCGCTCGTGATCACGACGATGCCACGCCGCTGGAAGTACAACGTGCCCGAGAGGATGCGCCCATGCCAGAACGCCATGATCGGCTGACGGCCAGATGCGAGCACCGCGTCGTAACGTTCAGCGCCCTCGACGCGCCATCGCAGCGTGTGCCCCAGTGCGTTGATGAGCGGATAACCAACGCCTGCGATGAGGGCCAGCTGCGCACGCTTCGCCCACGACGAACGCCAGTCTTTCGTCGAAGCGGCGTTCACTGCCACGAGCCACGGAGACACGAAGTCACGGAGATTCAAATCTTACCTCCGTGTCCTCCGCGCCTCGGTGGTTCGTGATGACGATGATCGTGGATGACGCCGATGGCGATCACATGCCGTTGTACTGCGGTCCGCCACCATCCTCGGGGGGAACCCAGGTGATCACCTGATACGGATCCATGATGTCGCACGTCTTGCAGTGGACACAGTTCGAGGCATTGATCTGCAGACGCGGGGTGCCGTCGGCATCGTGTGAAATCTCATAGACGTTCGCCGGGCAGAAGCGCGTGCATGGGTGTCCGTACTCTGGCCCGCAGATCGAGCTGCACACCTCCGTGTGCACGAGCAGGTGAGACGGCTGATCCTCGTCGTGCGACGTGCCCGAAAAATGTACGTTCGTCACCTTGTCGAACGTCAGTTTGCGATCGACCGTCGTGGCATTGCTGGCAACCTGGGTCGGGACCTGCGGCGAGCCGTAGTACCAGGCGAGCTGCTTCATCCGCTCATACCCGGCATGACCGCGCAGGTCTTCCGGGAACCACCCGTGCGTCGCGACCGTCAAGCCCGCAAATGCCAATCCTGGAAACAGACCGTAACCGAACGCCTGGTGCACGTTGCGAACCGGATACAGCTCCGCACGAACCGCGCTTTGATCGATGCGGTCTTTGTAGGCCTTCAGCGCCGCCGCCGACGTGTCGCCGGCGCGCACGGCATCGAACGCCGTTTCTGCCGCAAGCATCCCCGTGCGCATCGCGAGATGGATGCCCTTGAGGCGCATCGAGTTGAGAAACGCTCCGGCGTCACCCGCAATGAGTCCGCCATCCATGTAGACACGTGGGATCGTGTTCCAGCCGCCCTCAGGCAGCGCCTTCGCGCCATACCGGAGCAACTGACCGCCGGCCAGCAGCGACGAGATGAATGGATGCTGCTTGAAGCGGTTGAATGCCATGTGAGGATCGAACAGCGGATCCTTGTAGTCGAGCCCGACGACCAGGCCGAGCGACAGCTGCCCTTGCGGCATCGCATAGATGAACCCGCCGCCGAATTCCTCGTGTTTGAGCGGATAGCCAAGCGTGTGGATGACGGTCCCGGCCTTAAGACGGTCGGGAGGGACTTCCCACAGCTCTTTGAGGCCGATGGCGAACTGCTGCGGATGATCCTTGTCGCCGAGCTGCAGGCGCCGCATCAACTCTTTCGTCAGGTTGCCACGCACACCGTCGCAGAAAATCGTCACCTTTGCGCGGATATCGACGCCGGGCTCGAAGGTGGCCTTCCTCCGACCGTGTTTGTCGATGCCGCGGTCTGCGGTGCGTACGCCGACGACGCGCTCGCCGTCCATGAGGATGTCCTCACCGGCGAACCCCGAGAAGAAATCTACGCCCGCAGCTTCGACCTGACCGGAGAGCCACCGAACAAACTGGTTGAGCGAAATGATGTAGTTGCCGTGATTCCGCAGGGGAGGCGGGATGATCGGCAGCGCGATCTTCGAGGACTCAGTGAAAAACAGGACATCCTCGTCGTGCACTTCCGCAGCCAGCGGTGCGCCCTTTTCCTTGAAGTCGGGGATCAGATCGCGAAGCGCGGAAAGGTCGAGGACGGCGCCAGACAACATATGCGCCCCGGCTTCCCGAGCCTTTTCGAGAATTGCGACTTGCAGGGGCGAACCTTCAGGCCCGCCCCCGCCGGCGCGTTGCTGAAGCTGCGCGAGGCGCAGTGCGGCGGAAAGCCCTGCCGGCCCGCCGCCAACGATGAGAACGTCGACGTCGAGCGTTTCGCGGCTAGTCGACGTTATTGGGTCCACCCTGTTTTCTGACCGCCATCAGCTCGCGCCGCTCGGCGCCGTTCGGATCGTTGACGACCCTGCATTCATTATCGAGGACCATCGTGGCGCGCGTGGTGGCATCAAAGGAGGGCCAATCCGGCAGCAGCCCTTTCACGTTCGGGTTGCCGGTACGGGCGAAGTTCGTCCACGCGGCGCTCATCCGCTCCTGCAGCGTATAGCGATCCTGCCGGCCACCCGTCATGGCGGTTGCGAGATCCACGTTCTCGAACACGAACGGAATATCGAGTGTGTGATACGCCTTCAGCTTGCCGTCGTGCACCGGCGAGCGCCACGTGAAGTAATACATGTAGACGGGCGCCTGCTTTGCGTCCGCCTTTCGCTCTGCAACCGTCAGGATGCTGCTGCGGACTGTGCTGTCGGAGGCGAGAATCAGGTGAACGTCGACGTTGCTGATCCCGGGTCGTCCTTTTCGATACGCGGCAATCAATTGGTCAGCTTCCGCATCTGAAATGCCGCGAACGTCCTGCTTCACCTGCTGCTTCAACGCCGCTTCGTCGATGTCGTCGATGATGGCGCCGCGCGTCCAGGCAACCTCGGTCTCGGCGGAACCGCACAGCAGCGGGACGCTGGCGGACAACGGCGACGAGACCGGATCGAACGGGCCGGCCGGAAGGTTCTTGCCGTCCACGACAGGGGAGAAATTCAACCCGCGAAGCGCACCAAGGAGCTGCTCGGTGGTCATCCGGTGAAGTTCGCCGACCTGACCGGGCTTCACGTTGAGCCGTTCGAGAAACGTCTGGGCCGTGCGCGTGGCATTCTGACGCGTGGTCCCGCTGACGTTCGAGCCGCTTTGCGCGATTGCTTTGTGGAAGAGCCCCTTCGCGCGCGGCATCCCCATCAGCGTGCAAACCTTCCCGCCGCCGCCGGATTGACCAAAGATCGTGACGTTCGCCGGATCTCCACCAAATGCTGAGATGTTGTCGCGCACCCACTCCAGCGCCTGCACGATGTCCAGCATGCCCGCGTTGCCGGAATCGGCGTACTTCTCTCCAGCGAGCTCGCCGAGGTACAGATGTCCAAACAGATTCAGGCGATGATTCAGCGTGACGACGACCACGTCGCGGCGGCGCGCAAGGTTTGCGCCGTTGTAGATGATGAAACTGCCGGACGCCTGCGAATAACCGCCACCATGCAGCCATACCATCACGGGACGCCTTCCGGTCCCGAGCGACGGCGTCCAGACGTTCAGACGAAGGCAGTCCTCGCTGGCGGGCTCACGTCGGTCTACCGCCGCAACCTCAGAAATGAGGCCCGACGGTCCCTGAGGCGAGCGCGGGCCGAATTCCAGGCACTCACGAACCGCGGTCCAGGGCGGCGGCTTGCGGGGCGCGGTGAACCGTCCATCACCATCCGTTGGCGCGCCGTACGGAATGCCGTAGAACGCATTGACGCGATCGGCGACAACGCCGCGCACAGGCCCTGACGTCGTCTTCACGGTCCCGCTCCGCGCCAGGCCGCGCTCGTCTTGCGCCAGCACGCCGCTCCAGGGCGCCTCGATCAGCAGACCGGCGCCGGCAAGAGCACTTGACTGGATGAACGTTCGACGTTGCATGGGCGCCACCTCTACGACTTCTCGAGTTCGGTGATGATAGCCGGAGCAATTTCGAACAGATCGCCGACGATCCCGTAGTCGGCGACCTCGAAGATCGGCGCCTCGGCGTCCTTGTTGATTGCGACGATCGTCCTGGAGCCCTTCATGCCAACCAGATGCTGAATGGCCCCCGAAATCCCAAGCGCCACGTAGAGCTTTGGCGCGACCGTCTGCCCCGAGCTGCCTATCTGGCGTTCCATCGGCAACCAGCCGTTGTCGCAGATGGGCCTCGAAGCCGCGACCTCCGCATCCATCGCCTTCGCCAGTTTCTCGGCGAGCGGAATGTTCTCCTGCGACTTGATGCCGCGGCCGACGGCGACGATCCGCTCCGCCTGCCCGAGATCGACCGCCTGCTTGGCTTCTCGGAACGGCGCTTCCGGCTTCTGTCGAACCGCTCCGGGATCAACCTGGATATCGACCTTCCTGACCGCTGCGGATCCGCCCTTTTGTGCGGCGTCCGCTCTGAACGCCCCAATCTGCGTCGTCACGATCGCGGGCGGACCACCTGCCGGCTTCACGTGAGCCGCAAGCTTCCCCTGGAACATCGGCCGGACGAAGGCCGCGTCAGCACCGGTGCCGCTGATGGCAGTCACGTCGGTGATCAGGGGCTTCCGAAGCCGCGCAGCGAGCAGGGGCGCAAAATCGCGCGTCTGATACGTGTGCGGCAGCAGGACGTAGGTCGGTGAAGCCGACTCGATGAGCGATCGCGATGCGGACGCGTACGCGTCCGGCGTATACGGCTCGAGTGCCGCGTGTTCCGCAACCAGCACTTCGGCAACGGCCGCGGAGGCGACCTCCTGCGCCACGGCTCCAGTCGCGCCGCCGAGCACGGCCACTTTGATCGGCATGCCGCCGGCAAGCTGCTGGGCGGCAGCAATCGTTTCCCACGTGGCGCGATTCAGTTTGCCGTCACGCTGTTCGGCGATGACAAGGATCACAACGCCCGCGCCTCTTCTCGCAACCGCCGCACGAGTTCCTTCGCCGCGTCGGCCGGCGAGCCGTTAATCATCTGCGTTTGCTTGCTGCGGGTCGGTACGGCCAGGCCCACGATCTGCTGCGCCGGCTGCAGGCCATCTGGGAGGGCGGCCTTGCGGATTTCTTTCTTCTTGGCCGCCATGATGCCCTTCAGCGTGGCATACCGCAGTTGGTTGATGCCGCTCTGAATCGTCAGGAGCGCCGGGAGCGGCATTGCGATCCACTGGAACCAGCCTCCTTCGAGCTCGCGTTTGACCCTGAGGGCATTTCCCTCGACCTGAACGTCCATGATGATCGTTGATGAGGGGATCCCAAGCCGTTCGGCGAGGATGACGCCCGTCTGGCCATGGCCCTGGTCATCGGACTGCAGCCCGGTGAGCACCAGATCGAAGTTCTCGTCCTTCATCGCCGCGGCCAGAGCCTCGGCGATGACAAACGCGTCCGCAGCGCCAAGCGAATCGTGCTCGACGTGAATCGCGCGGTCGGCGCCGCGGGCGAGCGCCTCGCGGATGACCGTCTGCACGCGGGCGGGGCCGGCCGAGCAGACGACAACCTCGCCGCCGTGTTTCTCCCGAAGCCGCAGCGCCTCTTCGAGCGCGTAGGCATCGGGCTCGTTCATCTCGTAGCTGACGTCCTGTTCGCGAATCCACGTCTTTGAATCGTTCAGCCGTGGTTGCCACTCTCGCGTCGGCACTTGCTTAATGCAGACTGCAATCTTCATAGTCGCGACGATTCACGTCCACACGAGCCACGGAGGCGCGGAGTCATATTCTTTCAGAAAAGAACGCTTCGTGACCTCCGTGTCTCCGTGGTTCGTAGCAGAAGCTCTACGCTTCGAATCGCTTGAATAGGAGCGCGGCGTTAGTCCCTCCGAAGCCGAAGGAATTCGACAGCGCATAACGGATTGGCATTTGCCGGCTCTGGTGTGGCACGTAGTCGAGATCGCACTCGGGATCGGGATCGTCGAGGTTGATCGTCGGGGGCGCGACCTGATGATGGACGGCTAGCGCAGTGATGCCAGCCTCGAGGCCGCCCGCTCCGCCGAGCAGGTGACCGGTCATCGACTTGGTCGAGGAGATGGCGAGCGTTTCGGCGTGCTCCCCGAAACAGTTCCGAATCGCGAGCGTCTCGAGCCTGTCGTTGTACGGCGTGGAGGTCCCGTGCGCGTTGATGTAATCAACGTCGGAGGGCGCGATTCCTGCCTTGCGAACGGCCATGGCCATCACCCGCCGAGCGCCGTCGCCGTCTTCCGACGGCGCGGTCATATGATACGCGTCCGACGACATCCCGTAGCCGACAATCTCGGCGTAGATCCTGGCGCCACGGCGCCGCGCGTGCTCGAGTTCCTCGAGGATGAGGACGCCCGCGCCCTCGCCGATGATGAACCCGTCGCGATCCTTGTCGAACGGACGGCTCGCCCGCGCGGGCTCGTCGTTGCGCGTTGACAGCGCGCGGAGCTGACCGAAGCCGCCGACGCTCATCGCGCAGATGGCTGCTTCACTTCCGCCGGCAATCATCGCGTCAGCGTCGCACCGCTTGATGATCTCGTAAGCATCGCCGATAGCGTGCGCCGAAGCCGAGCACGCCGTGCACGTCGCCGAATTCGGCCCTTTTGCGCCGAACCGGATCGACACCTGACCCGAGGCGAGATTGATGATGGCGGAGGGAATGAAGAACGGCGACACCTTCCTCGGCCCGCCGTTGAGCAATGCCTCGTGCTCGCGCTCGATCGTGATGAACCCGCCGATGCCTGAGCCGATGTAGACGCCGATGTTGGGGGCATTGGCGTCGGTGATTTGGAGTTCACTGTCATCCATCGCGAACTGCGCAGCCGCAATCGCGTACTGGATGAAGAGGTCCATCTTCTTGATTTCCTTCTTCTCGATGAACGCGAGCGGATCGAATCCCTTCACCTCCGCCGCGATCTGCGTCGCATAGCCGGAGACGTCGAACCGCGTGATGCGGGTGACACCGCTCTGGCCCGCGAGCAGCGCCTCCCAAGTCTCGCGGGTCCCGATCCCGAGCGCCGACACCAATCCGATGCCGGTAACGACGACGCGCCTGTTCAAAATCCCTCGTCCCTATTTCTTGGTCTTCGCGTTCTTCTCGATGTAGTCGATGGCTTCCTTGACGCGCGTGATCTTCTCGGCGTCCTCGTCGGGGATTTCAATCCCGAACTCCTCCTCGAATGCCATGACGAGCTCCACCGTGTCGAGCGAGTCGGCGCCGAGATCGTCGACGAACGAGGCATCTGCCGTCACTTCCTCTTCGTCCACGCCGAGCTGCTCCACGATGATGCTCTTGACCTTGTCTGCGACTGCCGCCATTCAAGCCTCCCAACGTTGGTTGGTGGTTGGTGGTTCGTAGTAAGTGGTTGTGAGTGGTGATGCTGATCGCATCCGTCGTCTGCGACGGACCACAAACCACCAACTCCCAACCAGCGAAATTACATATACATGCCGCCGTTGACGGCAACAACCTGACCTGTAATATACGACGCCTCATCCGAGGCAAGGAAACAAACTGCCGCGGCGACATCCGCCGTTGTGCCAAGTCTGCCGAGCGGAATCTGCGACGTCCAGTCGCCATGGGCCTTGTCCGTAATCGCCTTGGTCATGTCCGTTTCGATGAGACCAGGGGCGACGACGTTGACAGTGATGTTGCGTGACGCGAGCTCCCGCGCCAGTGCCTTGCTGAAACCGATCAGTCCCGCCTTCGATGCCGCATAGTTGGCCTGACCGGCATTGCCCGTCTGACCGACAACAGAGCTGATGTTGATGATGCGTCCGGATCGCTGCTTCACCATCGGTTTGATGGCCGCCTGCGACAGCGCGAACGACGCGGTGAGATTGGTCGCAATCACCTGATCCCAGTCACCGCGCTTCATCCGCAGCATCAATTGATCGCGTGTCACGCCCGCGTTGTTCACGAGGACGTCGATTCGACCGTGCCGCTCGAGGACGCCGGCGATCAAGGCCTCAATCGAAGCGGGGTCGGTGACCTCGAGCGCGGCCGCTTCCGCCTGGTGTCCCGCTCCATGAATCTGCGACACGGTATCGGCGGCATTCTCTCCCCGTGCCGTTGCGACAATGTACGCGCCGCGCGAGGCGAGCGTCATGGCGATTCCACGCCCGATGCCGCGTGACGCGCCCGTAACGATCGCCAACTTGCCGGAGAGATCAAACATGCCGCGGCTGAATGCGAAGCGCGTCGTACAGCGCGGCGAGATCGTCTGGCTCCGCGAAGTTCGATACAACCGCTTCTTTATGGATCTTCTTAACGAGTCCGCTCAGGACCGTGCCAGGACCCACCTCAACATAGTTGGTGACGCCTTCCGAGGCAAGCCGGCGAACGACCTGCTCCCACCGGACCGGGGCGGACACCTGCCGGACGAGCGCGTCGATCGCTGACGCGGCATCACGCTTCGGCTCGGCGTCGACGTTCGCCACCACGGGCATTCGCGGATTCTGCACGCCCAGCATGCGCAGTTCCGGCTCGAGCCGCTCTTCGGCAGGCTTCAGGAGCGCGCAATGAAACGGTGCACTCACCGCAAGCGGAATAACGCGTTTGGCACCAAGCGCCTTCGCCCGCTCGCCGGCGCGCTGCACGGCGCCGGTGGCGCCAGCGATGACGACCTGTCCGGCACCGTTGATGTTGGCCGGGCTGACGACCTCGCCTTGCGCCGCCTCTTCGCACGCGCGGGCGACCGCATCCGCATCGAGGCCGAGAATTGCCGCCATCGAACCGGCGCCGACCGGCACCGCTTCCTGCATGTACTGGCCGCGCCGGCGGACGATTCTCACCGCGTCGCCGAAGCGCACGGTTCCCGCCGAGACGTTGGCGGAGTACTCGCCGAGGCTGTGTCCCGCCACAAAGGCCGGTTCGATTCCACGCGCCGTCAGGACGCGTTGCGCCGCGACGCTCATCGTCAGAATCGCGGGCTGGGCGTTTTCGGTCAGGAGCAGGTCCGCATCCGGTCCCTCAAAGATCACCTTGGTCAGGCCCGGCAGCGCACCCTCGGCTTCGTCAAATGCCGCTCGCGCTTCAGGAAAGGTATCGGCGAGCCTCCGCCCCATACCGACTTTTTGTGAACCCTGTCCCGGAAAAATGAACGCGATCACTGGGGTGACACCGCTGCGGCAGCGATTTCGTGTTGGAGGCGTTCAATGAAGGATCCGGCGGCAAACCGGGACGCCATAGCGATCGCGTTCCGAACCGCTTTGGCGGACGAGCGGCCGTGCCCGACAATCGCCAGCCCGGCGACTCCGACGAGCGGCGCGCCGCCATATTCCGAATAATCCACACGGCGCCTGAAACGGCGAAACGCACGACGCGAAAGCAAGTAGCCGACCTGGCTGGAAAATGTGCCGCGGAGCTCGTCGCCGAGCAGCGCTTCGACCGCCTCGACCAGTCCTTCGCTCGTCTTGAGCACGACGTTGCCTGTAAAGCCGTCGCAGACGATCACATCTGCCACGCCGCTGTAGATCTCACGCCCCTCGACATTGCCGATGAAATTGATCGGTGCCGCCTTCAGGAGGCGGTGCGCCTCCCGCGTCAGATCGTTGCCCTTGCTCGCTTCTTCGCCGATCGACAGCAGGCCGACACGTGGCCGCTCGATGCCAAATCCAATGCGCGCGAAGACGCCACCCATCAGGGCGAACTGAAGCAGGTGCTGCGGACGACATTCGACGTTGGCACCCGCATCGAGCAGCACAGCGGGACGCTCGCGCGTTGGAATGGCGGTCGCCAGAGCAGGTCGATCGACGCCCGCGATCATCCCGAATGCAAGGTGCGTCGCCAACACCGTCGCGCCGGTGTGACCTGCGCTGAAAAGCGCATCCGCCTCGCGCCGGGCGACCAGGTCGGCTGCAACGCGGATCGAGGCGCGCGGCTTTCGCCGTGCGGCGCCGGCGGTCTCCGCCATCTCGACAACGTCGGGGGCCTCGATCACGTGGACGTGGAGTCCTCGCCAATCAGTGTGGCGCTCGAGTGCCAGCGCGATCGTGGTGGGAACTCCGACCAGGAATATCTGCAGGTCGAGATGACGGGCGGCGGCAAGGGCGCCGTCCACGATGGCGGACGGCGCGTGGTCGCCACCCATCGCGTCAACGGCGATTTTGATCATTGATGATTGGTGATTTGTGATTCGTGATTTGTGCAATCACAAATCACAAGTCGCAAATCACGAATCGTAGATTACTCCTCTTCGACGGCTCTGACCTGGCGCTGCCGATAAAAGCCGCAATGCGGGCAAATGCGATGAGGAGCTTTCGGCTCGTGGCACTGCGGGCACAGGTTGGTGGCGGCAGCGCTCAGCGCATCGTGTGTGCGGCGCTTTGACGTGCGCGTCTTCGAGTGTCGGCGTTTTGGATTAGGCATTTTTTCCCTTAATGGCTTTCAGCGCGGCCAGCCTCGGGTCTTCCCAGACCGGCGAGCAGTCACACGTGCCCGTGTTCAGATTCGTCCCGCACTGCGGGCACAGCCCGCGGCAATCGTCGCGACACAGCGGCTTCATCGGCAACGCCAGATAGAACTGCTCGCGCATCAACTCGCCGAGATCGATCTGATCGTCGCTGTAGTAGCTCGTCTCCAGGTCGTCTTCCTGCACCTCGCGGTCGGGATCCATCGAGGCCGCCGACGCCGGAAGATAGCGCTGATCGAAATCGGCATCCACCAGGAACCGATACGGCTCGAGGCATCGGCTGCACGGAAGCTCCAGCTCCGTTCGCAGATGCCCGACCAGACGAAACTTGTCCTTGTCCTTGTGGATGTCGAACTCGAGCTCGACCGGCGCCACCATGTGATAGGCGTCGGCATCGCTCGCCACTTCCCCGGGTTGGAACGTCCGCGCGAAATGACTAACCGGCTGGCGATAGCGGGTGAGATCGAGCTTCATGGGCCCACATTCGCGCATTTTGCGCGAAAGACAGACCTTCGATTATAGCTGATCCCACGCCATCGGCCCGATCCACGGTTTGGGGATGAAGAGCCGTTCGTACAGCGTGACGGCGAATCGATCCGTCATCCCCGCGAGGAAATCGCGCGTGGCGGCGTCGAGTCCTTCCGTCTCGATGATGTGGCGATCGAGAAATTCATCAGGGCGCTCGCGGACCTTTTCCCAGAGTCCGCCAAGGATCCCGGTGGCTTTGCGGAACTCCGCGGTGGCGTCGCGGTTCTCGTACACCGCGTCGAAGAGAAAGCTCCGCATCGCGAGCGTCGCATCGAGCACCGGTTCGCTCATCCGAATCTCGACCAGCGCGCCTGCCTGCGTCTCGGTGACGACGTCCTTCACCATCGCGGCGATCCGCGATGACGATGTCGAACCAAGCACCTGCACCGGCTGTCGTGGAAGGTCCGACTCCTTCAGCACCCCTGCCCTCACCGCATCGTCGATATCGTGATTGACGTATGCGATGAGATCCGCAACGCGCATGATCTGACCTTCCAGTGTGGCCGCACGCTGAGCCTCGTCCATCCCAACGGGTGACCCTTGCTTCCCTTTTGAGTGATGACCGATGCCATCGCGTACCTCGAACGTGAGGTTCAGTCCGCGGCCGTCGTTTTCGAGCACGTCGACCACACGAAGACTCTGCTCGTAGTGACGAAAGCCGCCGGGGACGAGCGAATCCAACACACGCTCACCGGTGTGACCGAACGGGGTGTGGCCAAGGTCGTGTCCCAGTGCGATCGCTTCCGTGAGCTCCTCGTGCAGACGCAGCACCTTGGCAATCGTGCGGGCGATCTGTGACACTTCCAGCGTGTGGGTGAGGCGCGTCCGGTAGTGATCGCCGGCCGGTGCGAAGAAGACCTGCGTTTTGTGTTTCAAGCGCCGGAACGCCTTACTGTGGATGATCCGGTCCCGGTCGTGCTGATACGCGGGACGAACATCGTCTTCCTGCTCGGGCTTCAGGCGCCCACGCGTGTCGGCGCTCTTGGCGGCCTGCGGCGCCAGCATCTCGCGCTCGCGCTGCTCGAGCCCTTCACGGATGGTGGACAACGATGTCCTCCAGGAAGCTGGTTCCGTGGGCGAGCGGCCCGACGCCGAAGTTCTCCGCCAGCGTCTGGCCGAGATCCGCGAACGTCTGCCGGGTCCCAATATCCACACCTCGCCGTACGTGGGGTCCGGCTTTAGCCGGACCGTCTGCGGGTACGCGGGGTCCGGCTTTAGCCGGACCTTCTGTGAGTACGGAGTGGCCGGCTTCAGCCGGCCCACCGAGCCCTGTAATCAACACCGGAACAAACTCGCGCGAATGATCGGTGCTCGGCGTGCTTGGATCGTTGCCATGATCGGCGGTGACCACGAGCAGGTCTGACGGGCGAAGGTCGCGCAGCAGTCGCACGAGCGCCTCGTCAAACCGTTCAAGATTCGAGGCATACCCCTCGACATCATTCCGGTGGCCGTACACAGTATCGAAGTCAACAAGGTTCACGAAAATAAAGCCGTCCCCCTGTTCACGCATCGTCTCCGAGAGCCGCTCCATGCCTTCCGCGTCGCTCGCCGTGTGGATAGCCCGACCGACGCCACGTCCGGCGAACAGGTCGTTGATCTTTCCGATTGCGACAACTGGAACGCCGTGGCGCGTGAGCCGATCCAACAGCGTTTCCTCCGTGGGCTCCAGGGCGTAGTCGTGTCGATTCGCCGTTCGCTTGAACGAGCCCGGTGCGCCGACGAACGGCCGCGCGATGACACGGCCAACACCCATGCCGCGGGCGACCAGGTCGAACGCGGTTTGGCAGATGCGGTATTGCTCACGTAGGGGGATGACCTCCTCGTGTGCCGCGATTTGAAAGACGCTGTCAGCCGACGTGTACACGATCGGCTTAGCCGTCTGCATGTGCTCCGGGCCGAGTCGATCGATGATCTCAGTGCCTGAGGCCACGACGTTGCCGAGCGACCCGCGGCCGATCCGGCGCTCGAATTCCGCGATCACGTCGGCGGGAAACCCTTGGGGAAACGTCGGAAACGGACGATCGAGCACGACGCCCATCATCTCCCAGTGGCCGGTGACGGAGTCCTTGCCAGGCGACCGCTCCGCCATTCTGCCGTAGGCACCGACTGGCTTAGAAGAGCCGCCAATAATGAGCGGACCTTGAAGGTCCGCGCCACGGGTATCCAATGCCACCAATTTTCCCAGTCCGAGCGAGCGTAGCGCGGGGATCTTCAGCGGCACCCGGGCCGCGATGTTTCCCAGTGTATTGCTGCCTTCGTCGCCGTACACGGATGCGTCCGGCAGTTCACCAATGCCGACGCTGTCGAGCACAATGACGATGACTCTGGAAAATATCGCGGACCTGGAAGGTCCGCGCCGCTCGGTCATATGTGCAAAGTCACGGACCGCGAAGGTCCGCGCCGCTCACCCATCTCTTGCGGGGCGGACCTTCAGGTGCGCCTAGACATGATGTGCAGCGAAGTAGTTCGCCACCGATCGCGACGTGCTGATCGTGGCAATCGCGTGCTTGAACACGAGTTGATCGCCGCCATTGACTTCGACGATCACCGCGAACCGATCGAAATTCTTGATCCGCGCGTCGAATTGACGGCCGTCGAGGAGGTGAATGACGACGGAAAGTCGATCGCGCCGCGCGTAATTGAGGAACACGTCCTGAATGTTGGGTTGCGCCGTCGCCGATCGTTGTTCAGTGACCTGGGCCATCACGAACCATCTCCTCGCCATCCATGCATGGCGAGCGCTTCTTCGACAAGAGTAAGAACGTCTGCACGCTCGCCCGGGCCGTCGAACCACTTAAGATTAGGCTCTTTACGGAACCAGATCAACTGGCGGCGCGCGTATCGACGGTTCTCCTGGACGATGAGCGCGCGTGTTTCGGCTTCGCCGCGCACCCCGCGCAGCATCTCCATCACCTGTCGATACACGAGACCGCCGAACGGTCTCGCATCGGGCGGCACACCGCGAGCCAGCAACGTCCGAACTTCGTCGACGATACCCCGCGCGAACTGTTCGTCGACTCGCCGCGCCACGCGTTCGGCGGTGAGCGCGGGCGGCAAACGCAAAGCGACGGCGACGACCTCGCAATCGGCGATGGGCGACATCGTGTCTGTGAAATGTGACGTCAAAGGACGACCGGTCGTGTAATAGACCTCCAGCGCCCGGACGAGCCGCTTCCGGTCGCGCGCCATGATGCGCGCGGCTGATTCCGGATCGATGCGCTGCAGCAATCGATGGAGCCGTTCGGGCCCGCGGGCGTCGGCGATGCGGTTCAATCGGCTGCGAAGCTGCTCGTCGGCGCCGGGGCCAGGAAAGAGACCGCGCGTCAGCGCTCGATAGTAGAAGCCGGTACCACCGACCAGAATCGGCAGCCGCCCCTGCTGGTGGATGTCGCGAATGGCGGCCGACGCATCGCGCGCGTATTGTGCCGCTGTGTACACCTCGGTCGGATCCGCGATGTCGATGAGGTGGTGCGGGACACCACGTCGCGCCTCGACCGAGACCTTGTCCGTGCCGATGTCGAACCCTCGGTACACGGCCGTCGAATCGCAATTGATGATCTCGCCGTTATGCCGCTCAGCCAGCGACAGCCCGAGCGCGCTCTTCCCTGAAGCGGTCGGACCCAACACGGCCAGCACCCGTGGTTGCACAGGACCAATTTAGCTTGGGTTCATAGGGTTCAATGGATTCATGAGGTTCATTGGGTTCCTCTTCGGGTTCGCGACCGTCTGAACCTTCGAAACTTTCTGAGCCTCCGAACCCAATGAACCTCTTGAACCCATTGAACCTATTGAACCCATTAACACGTCTTACGGGCATGCGTTTTCGATCCGTCGCGGACGTCGTTTTTGCCGAGGCCCACGCGATGGGGCCGCTGACGGTCCGGCAGCCGCTTCCATCCGAGCAACTCCCCTACCTGGACCCATTCGTCCTGCTGCATCACGCACCACCGAAGGACTTTTCAGGCGATACGGGGGTCAGCTGGCACCCGCATCGCGGTTTCGCGCCAGTGACCTTTATCTTCAAGGGCGGCATCCGGCATCGCGACACGCAGGGTCACGATGCCACCGTGCTGGCGGGTGGGACGCAGTGGATGCATGCGGGAAGCGGGCTACTGCACGACGAAACGCCTGTTCCCGGCGAAACCGAGCTGATCCAGATGTGGATCAACTCGCCGGCGCGCCACAAGATGGACCCGCCGTCCTATCACCCGCTCACCCCGGAGGCGACGCCGGCCAGCGTCAGCACCGACCGGCTCGTCACGTTGCACGTGGTGGCCGGTGAGCTTGGCGGCGTGAAGGGGCCAATACGAACATTGAGCGCGGTCAACGCCGCCACCATCAGTGCCCGGCGGGGCGGCAGCATCGAAATCGCGTTGTCCCCGGTACACAACGCGTTCATCTATCTGCTTGACGGCGCGCTGCGCTTCCCTGATGGCACCACGGTGTCCGGACTTCACCAGGTCGTCTTCAACTCGGACGGTGACGGCATCCGTTTCGAGGCTCTCGAGGATACTCGGGCGCTATTGATGTCGGGCGAGCCGATCGGCGAATCAATCGTCAGCTATGGCCCGTTCGTGATGAACACGGACGACGAAATCCGCGCCGCGTTCCGCGACTACCGGAGCGGCGCGATGGGCGTGGCGCCGTAACTATTCACACAAAGCAGACGGCAACACAGCCGTCATATACTCTGCGGACGTGCCACGTTCCGCCGTCTGCATCCTGACAATCCTGGTGACGGCGCTGGCTACAGGTAACTGTGCCAACGCAAACCGAACCCAGGTTGTCACGCTTATCACCCATTCCAGTCCCGGCGGCGGCAGCGACGTCTTCCTGCGGTCGATGGTCCCGCACCTGTCGCGCATCATGCAGGCGACGATGATCGTCGAGAACGTCGAAGGCGGAAGCGGCGCTAAGGCGATGGCGCAGCTCGCCCGTGCAAAACCGGATGGCTCCGAGTTGTATGCGACGACGCCGACCTTCATCTACACGTCCCTGCTGAGCAAACCGGCCGCGTCGTACCACGACCTCGAGCCGCTCGTGAACATCTTCTATGACCCGGAGGTGCTCTTCACGGCCGCGGATTCGCCGTACAAGAGCGTCAAGGACGTCGTCGAGCACGCGCGCGGCGGCCAGGGCCGCTGGGGTGCCGCGAACCCGGCGTCACTCGAGCGTCAGACGATGGAGCGGTTGAAGCAGAAGGCCGGGGTAAATCCGGCCGTCGCGACCTTCGAGGGTGGCGGCGACATGCTGATCAACGTGCTGAATCACACGCTGGACATGGGTGTCGGCGAGCTGCAGGAAATGCGTGGTCAACTCGATGCCGGGAAGATCCGTCTGCTCGGTGTCGTCGGGGACGAGCGCATGACGCAGTTTCCCGAGGTGCAGACAGTCAAGGAACAGGGAATCGACCTGTCCGTGCGTAAGTTCCGTGGCCTGGCAGGACCCAAAGGCATGCCGCGCGATCTGATTACACGGTGGGAAACAGCCGTTCGCGCGCTGCTCGATGATCCCGAGTACAAAAAACTCTACATCGCGGATGGTCTGCAACCAGGCTTCATGCCGCACGACGAATACGCCGCCTTCATGACCACCTTTGGCAACGACACCGCGGCGTTCCTGAAGGAATCCGGCGTCATTCGGTGAGGAACCGCGACCTTCTCTTCGGCATCGCGACGCTCGTCGTCGCGGCTGTTTATTACGGTCTCGCTGTCGCCATCCCCCGGAGCGATCTCGCCGACCCTGTCGGGCCACAAGGATTGCCCAGGATATACGCGCTGCTGCTTGCAGCGTTGTCGCTGATCCTCATCGCGCGCTCGCTCCGCCGTTCCGCGCCGGACCCGGACTCACCGAATCCCGAGTCCCGGATCCCGAATCCCGGCTCAGGTATCCCAAGAGTCGTAGGCATGCTCCTCATTGGGGTCGCCTACATCATCGTTCTCCCCTGGTTTGGGTACCTCCTCTCGGTCGCCGCGCTGATTACCGGGACGATTTATTTCCAGGGCGGGTCGATCAACGGGCGCAGCATCCTCGTCGCCGTCTCTGGAGCCGCCATCTTCTGGCTGCTCTTCATCTGGTTGCTGCGTATCCAGTACCCCGCGGGGTTATGGCCGTCGGTGATCTGATTCACCTGCTGTTCTCGACGGCCATCATTCCGGCCGCCTTCGGTGGCGTCGCCTGGGGCATTCTCGGCGGCGCGCTTCCAGGAATCTCGCCGTCGATCACGATGGCGCTGCTCCTGCCGTTCACCTATGGGATGGACTCCACCGTCGCCGTCGTCCTGCTTGCGTCCACATATGTCGGCGCGGAGTACGGCGGATCGATTCCGGCAATTCTGATTGGCACACCGGGAACGAACGCGGCGGCCGCCACCGTCATCGACGGTTACGAAATGAAGCGACAGGGAAAGGCCGGGGAGGCGCTCGGTATTTCCCTGTACTCGGGCTTCGTCGGGGGCCTCTTCGGGTTTCTCGTGCTCGTGCTGCTGACCGAGCGCCTTTCGAGCGTCGCGCTCGCGTTTACGCCTTCGTCGTACTTCGCGCTCGGCATGCTCGGACTCAGCGTCATCGCCTCCCTTGCCGGCGATTCGCTGCTCAAGGGTTTGATCGCCGGCGTGATCGGCCTGATGATCGCGACGATCGGGACCGATCCCGTCACCGGGCTGAATCGGTTTACGTTCGGCAGCCCGGAGCTGCTGTCCGGCATTCCGGCGATCCTCGTGATGGTCGGGTTGTTCGCCGTCAGCGAGATGCTCGTGCAGACGACGGCGCCAGCCTGGGAGAAAGCGACGCACGAGACCGCGCGCATTCGGTTCCCGTCGCCGGCGTTGTGGCGTCGCATCGCCAGGCCTCAGGCGATCGGGTCGGTCATCGGCGCGTTTGAAGGGATGATGCCTGGTGCGGGCGGCGCAATCTCGAGCTTCCTCGCGTACAACGAAGCGCGGCGCTGGTCGCGGCATAGCGAAGAGTTCGGCCACGGATCGCCGGAAGGGGTCGCCGCCCCGGAGGCCGCGAACAATACCGTCGCATGCACCGCGCTCGTGCCGATGTTGAGTCTCGGCATTCCGAGCTCGAATTCGGCAGCGGTACTGCTCGGCGGCTTCCTGATGCACGAGTTGGTACCCGGGCCAATGCTCTTCGTGCAGCATGGCGAAGTGGTGCGAGGGCTGTACGCCGGCCTGCTCGTCGCCAACATCGCGATGCTGATCATCGGCTATCTGATCATGGGACCTTGCATCTGGCTGGTGAGCCGACCCAAGCCGTATCTGATGGCGTTCATCTACGCGCTGGTCGTATCCGGCGTCTACGCATTCCAGGCGAGCCTGTTCAATGTCGGCATCGCGCTCGCCTTTGGCGTCATCGGATACGCGTTGCGCTACTTCGCCGTCCCGTTTCTGCCTATGGTGCTCGGGGTCGTGCTTGGCTTCATGATCGAATCGAACTACCGTCGCGCCCTGGTGCTGTCGAACGGCGATCTATTGACGTTCGTCCGCAATCCGATTTCCGCGGCACTACTCGCAGCCGCGTTCGTCGTTCTCGCCGGACAGCTGATGCGACAGGCGAAATCACGTGCCAACGCTCGCTGATCACCTCGCCGCCTGGCTCGCCTCGACCGATCCAGCGGCACTGCCGACTGAAGCGCGAGAAACGGCACGTCGGCTCGTGCTCGATGTCGCGGGACTTTGCGTCGCTGCGCGCCATGCGGACTATATCGCGGCCACGCTGGCAAGCGTCGACGCTGGAGGCAGCTGCACGATCATCGGCGCCCGTGGCGGGTTCGATGCCTTTGGTGCCGCGCTCGTCAACGGAACGGCCGCTCACGGTGAAGACTTCGATGACACCTTCGAAGGCGGACCTGTGCACGCGGGCGCCGTCGTGGTGCCTGCGGTCGCCGCTGCATGCGAACGCGAGCGCCTCGGCGGCGATCGACTGCTCCTCGGCATCGTGACGGGGACAGAGGTGATGTGCCGCCTCAGCCTTGTGGCGCCGAAAGCGACACACGCGGCCGGCTTTCATCCAACCGCCGTCTTCGGTGCGCTCGCTGCCGCAGCTGGAGTCAGCGCGGCGCTGCGGCTGCCGCCACCAGCGATCGCCTCAGCACTCGGCATCGCGGGCAGTATGGCCTCGGGCATCATCGAATATCTTGCGGACGGGTCTTCGACCAAGCGGATGCACGCGGGCTGGGCAGCGCAGTCGGGAATCCGTGCCGCCCTGATGGCGCGTGGCGGATTCATCGGCCCGAAAACCGTATTGGAGGGACAGCACGGGTTCTATCGCGCGTTCGCGCCGTCGGTGAAACCGGACTTCGAGCCGCTCCAACAGGGCCTAGGCTGCAGGTGGTTCATGGAGCAGATCGCGTTCAAGCCGTACGCCTGCGGGACGATGACGCAGCCGTTTGTCGATTGCGCCATCGAACTTGCGGAACATGGGATCGCCGCCGCGGACATCGAGACGATAACCTGTGAGGTCGGCGAAGGCACGGTCCACCGGCTCTGGGAACCGCTGGCCATCAAGCATCGGCCGCCCACGCCGTACGCCGCGAAGTTCAGCACGCCCTATTGCATGGCAGTGGGTTTTTTCGATCGCCGCGCCGGGTTCGCGCAGTTCACCGAGTCGCGCGTCAACGATCCCGCGGTGCTGGCACTGGCATCCAAAATCCGATATTCAATCAATCCGCACGACGAGTACCCGCGCAACTTCAGCGGTCACCTCCGTGCGACGCTCAACAACGGCAGCGAGCATGAGGTTCGCCGTCCTCATATGCGCGGCGGCATTCACGCTCCGCTCTCGTCGGAAGAACTCGACGCCAAGTTCCTGGACAACGCGTTGTATGGCGGTTGGTCGCGCGAACAGGGCGAACGCTTCCGCGACCTCTCCCACACCGTCTTCTCTCCTCCCACCCTGGACGCGTTGACGGAGTTCCGATCGTGAGCGAGCACCACATTCTGCAGGGCCACGTCGCCATCGTCACCGGCAGCGCACGGAATATCGGCCGAGCCATCGCCCACGCGCTCGCCGAGGCGGGGGCAGCTGTGGTCGTCAACGCGCGGTCAAGCGCAGCGGAAGCCGAGGCGGTCGTGCAGGAGATTCGCAACAGAGGCGGACAGGCCGTGGCGAAGATTGCGGACGTGGGACAGCCGGAACAGGCGGCTTCGCTCATCGATGCGGCGGTCCAGGCCTTTGGCCGCCTCGACATCCTGGTCAACAACGCGGCGGTGCGTAGGGAAATTGATTTCGAACAACTCGATTACGAGGAGTGGCGCGCGATCATCGCGACCATTCTCGACGGCGCTTATCTCTGTGCGCGCGCCGCGGCACCGTATTTGAGCGCGCGCGGCGGATCGATCGTGAATATCGGCGGGCTGTCCTCGTTCACCGGCGCCGCGCGTAGGGCACATGTGATCGCGGCGAAAGCGGGACTTGTCGGCCTGACGCGCGCGCTCGCTCACGATCTGGCGCCGCACCACATTACCGTCAACTGTGTGGCGCCTGGACTGATTGACACCGAGCGGCGTGGCCCCGAGCCGGGCCATCACGCGAAGCATGCAACGCTCGTCGGCCGACGCGGGACGCCTGAGGAGGTTGCAGCGGTCGTGCGCTTCCTGTGCGGACCGGAGGCGCGTTACGTCACGGGCCAGACGCTGCACGCCAACGGTGGAGTGTTTATGGGTTAAATCCCAAACCCGAAATCCCAAGTTACAGGTGTTCCGAAGTTTGAATTTGGACTTTGGGCTTTGGGATTTACTGCGACCGCAACTCGTAGCCCTGCGGCGGCTCGGCGCCAAGCAGGTTACGAACGAAGTAGTCCCACCGCCGCCGCATCATGTACGGCTCCGCCGCGTAGCCGTGGCGGCGGTTCGGCAGCAGCAGCAGGTCGAAGTCCTTGTTCGCCTTGATCAGTTCGTCGACGAGCACCATCGTGTTCGACGGCGGCACGTTGTCGTCCATCGTGCCGTGCGCCAGCAGCAGCTTGCCTTTCAGGTTCTTCGCGAAGTTCTGATTTGCCTGCGTGTCATAGTTCGTCGTGCCGTCCGGCTTCTTGGTGAGCAGGCCCTGCCACTTCTCTGCCCAGTCGTCTTCATAATTCCGGTTGTCGTGGTTACCTGACTCCGAGATACCAACCTTGAAGAAATCCGGATAGTGGAGCATGGCGCCAGCGGTGGCATAGCCGCCGCCTGAATGCCCCCAGATGCCCGCGCTATCCAAATCAATCCATGGATATCGCCGTGCGAGCTCCTTCATCGCCGCAACCTGATCCGGCAGAGTGTTGTCGCCCATATCACCGAAATATGCGTCGTGGAATTTTTTCGAGCGCCACGGCGTCCCCATACCATCGATTTCGACGACGACGAACCCGAGTTCCGCGAGCGCCTGCGAATCGCCGCGCGCGGAAAGAAAGTTTCTCGGCCCGACGCTTCCCGTCTGGGGCCCCGGATAGATGTGATTGACGATCGGGTACTTCGCAGATGGGTTGAGCTTGGTCGGCTTGTATAGCAAGCCGTAGAGATCGGTCGTACCGTCCCGTCCCTTGACGACAATTGGCTCGGGCGGCTTCCAACCTGCGGAGACCAGCCGCGAGATATCGGTTCGCTCCAGCGTCGCGATCAGCTTGCCAGCGGAATCGCGCAGTACCGTCGTCGGAGCGACGTCCGGCTTCGAGTAGCTGTCGACGAAGTATTTGCCGGAAGGCGACGGTGCGACCACATGCGTCGCGTCCTCCGGCGTCAGCAGTGTCAAATTCTTTCCATCGAAGCCAATTCGATAGAAATGAATAAAGTATGGGTCCCTTCCCTTTTCCTTCCCGACGCCGCGGAAGTACAAAAGACGGTTTTTTTCATCGACCCTGACCAACTGCGCGACGTTCCCTTCACCCGAGGTGATCTGATTCTTGAGGCGGCCCGTCTGCAGATCGTAGAGATAGAGCTGTCCCCAGTTATCACGTTCTGAAAACCAGATCACCTCGTTCGAGGCTGGCAGGAACCGCCAGTTGTGGGCATCGTTGCCAGACTCGTAATAGGTCTCAACCCTTTCGTCAAGGACGTCGCGGACCTTGCCCGACTCCGTGTCGGCGACACGCAGATGCGCTTCCTTGTGATCCCGCGAGGTGGACAGAAACGCCAGCTGCTTTCCGTCAGCGCTCCATTCCACATCTTCAAACGGTCCGTTGCACTCGACGTCATCGCAGAGGGACGAACGGTGTGGATCTGGCGGCATCTGCAGGCGGACGACGCGCGCGCGATCGACGTCGATGACGACGCGTTCGATCATGAAGATTTTTGGATCACCGGGCAGCGGATACTTCCACGCTTCGAGTTTCGGGTGCCCGACGGCGGTGCTCACCAGATACATCTCGCCCGTACCGCGCTCGTCTTGCTGAAACGTGGCGATCTTCTTTGAGTCCGGTGACCATAGCAGGATCGCGTTGTCGCTGTGGATCCAGCCGGCGTTGTCCGTCGCGTAGCCGTACTCCTTCACGCCGTCCTTGGTCAGCTGGGCTTCTTTGCCGGACGCGATGTCGCGGACCCAGAGGTTGTAATTGCGGATGGAGGCGGCCCGTCTGCCGTCAGGCGAGAGGACGAATGGCGGCCCCTGAGACCGCTCCTTGTTGTCGCATCGCGTACCCGTCACATCGCATGTCCACTGGCTGCCGCCGGCGTTGAACGAGATGGACTTGCGATCGCTGCTGAATTCGAACTGGTTGAACGGCAATCGGTACGCCGAATAGCTGGAACGAGCGGCGCTCGAGAGCGCGGCGGCAAGCTTCGCCTGATCGAATGCGGGCGTGCGGGTGCCTCTCGCCGCGTCGACCTGGAAGAACTCGGTTCCATTCTCGGTCGTGGTGCGGTACCAGAACCGATCGTCGCCCACCCACGTCGGCTGTGCGGCCTGATGCAGCACGAGTCGGTTCGTGTTGTACCCGAGGAACTGTTCGGCGCGCGAATAGTCGTCCGCGGTGAGCCGCGTCTGCGCGTGCAGCGGCGCGATGAAAACCATCAGCGCTGCCGTCGCGGCAAACGGCGCGACCTTCCGGAAAGTGGCGATCTGCATCCTTCGATTATCGATCACGCACGAATGGTCGCGCCGATCTTCAGGGGTCGGCCTAGAACACACGGACGAAGACGTAGACGACCAGTATGGCGAGAAGAATCAGGAAACCGAGCTGCTGAGTGCGCGTCGGCATCGATCAGGCACCAGGCTCGTCGCCGTCGGCGGCCACCAAGAACGACACGTGCGTGCCGTGGACGATGTTTGTGTACGCGTGATATACGACGCGCAGAGATGTGCCGTTCCTGCGTTGGATGGTGAAGCTGCCGCGCTGGTAGTCGGAGCGGACGAACGAATTCCACAGGCGCTCTCCAGGCACAGCGTCCTCGGGTGCAGTCAGCTCCGCCACCGACAGCTTGAGCAGCTCGTCGCGCGTATATCCCGTCAACCGGCAGGCTTCCTCATTTGCCCCGATGAAATATCCAGCATCGTCGGCGACGAGGGTCGCGACATGAAGCGTGGCGATGTAGTTGTTCAGTGCCTCATGTTGCGCGCGACGGCCTCGAACGACGCGACGTGCGGCGGCAGCCAACGCATCGAAATCACGAGAGGAACGTGCGGCCGGAGAGGCGGAGCGCGAATCAACCATGTCTTGGACGATCGTAGTGCAGGATCACGGCGGATCCGCTGTCATCGTCGCGTGTTCGGGATCAACAATGCTGGCGTTATTCGGATTGATAACGGTCGTCTCGGCGTTGCCCTTGGCTATCTCGTTGACAGTCTTGCCATCGAGGAAGCTCAAATGAGAATCGTCACACGAACCGTTTCAATAATTGCGTTATCGCTCCTGATCGCCGTACCATCCGTGGCGCAGTCGATTGGCGCGTTCAAGCCGACCGGCGATCCGTCATACCGCCACTCGTCTTCACGACGGGAAAGTCCTGATTGCTGGCTGCACCGGCACGACGAGCGCGGAACTCTAGGATCCTGCGAGCCATACGTTCACACCGACTGGCAACATGAAAGCAGTGCGATGCGGGCATTCGGCAACGCGACTTGCTGACGGACGAGTGCTGATTGCAGGAGGAGACGCGGCAGAGTACAAGCGGAGCGCCGAAGTTTACGACCCTTCCACCGGATCGGGCCGGACATGCCGTGAGCGTAAGGCACATCAATACGAATCGCGGACAACTCGCGGTCCGTCACGAAATGCGCGGCACACCTCGACCGCTCAGCGGTCGGGGTCTTCGTTGTAATAGAACGTGACCGTAAAAAAGGCTTTGTCGGATGGATATTCTGGCGGCAACGGCTCCGTCGGACTGCTGCCGGTGATCGCGCCGACGGCTGCCTTGTTGAACCCGTCGATGTCGGATGGCTGAAGAACCGTCACGTCGGTGATCGATCCGTCCTTGTGAATGTTGAACGTC
>Ga0070675_100000059_pt1 | contig 66812 bp, 52 predicted proteins | sample KBSM43metaG_FD_65343 | JGI IMG/M metagenome (GOLD analysis project Ga0070675, IMG submission 65343) | Miscanthus rhizosphere microbial communities from Kellogg Biological Station, Michigan, USA - KBS M4-3 metaG | ecosystem: Host-associated > Plants > Roots > Rhizosphere > Soil ... | reverse complement strand
CTCGGCGGCGTCGGGGAGGAAGCCGCCTTCGGTCGCATAGGCGGTGCCGGGGCGGTCGGGGTCGGGGTCGAAGAGCCGCTCCAGCTCCCAGCCGCGGTCCTCGGGGAAGGACTCGATCGCGTCCTTGCCGGCGGCCAGCAGCCGCCAGAACTCCTCCGGGGAGGAGGCGCCGCCCGGGTAGCGGCAGCTCATGCCGACGATCGCGATCGGCTCCTCGGCGTCTCCCCCGCCCACCCGCGGTTCCCGGCGAGGCGCTATCCCTTCCGCCCGGTCGCCGATGAAGGTGGCGAGGAGGCGGCAGCTCGGATAGTCGAAGGCGACGGTGGTCGGCAACTCCTCCCCGGTCGCCCCCGCCAGCCGGTCGCGCAACTCGATCGCGGCAAGGGAGTCGAAGCCGAGGTCCTTGAAGGAGACATCGGGGTCGATGGCCTCCGGCGTTGCATGGCCGAGGACAGCCGCGGCCGCCTCGCAACGGACCAGCTCCAGCAGATCGCCGCGGTCCTGCGCCCGCGCGCTCGGCACCATCGCGATCAGCTCCCCGAACCGGACCTTGCCGGTCAGCGTGCGGGGGATGGCCTCGACCCGGACGAAGTGGCGCGGCAGCTTGTGGGGGGAGAGCACTTCGGCGAGCTGGCTGCGGATCTCGCCGTCGGATACCCCGGCCGTCTGCTCGACCCGGATGAAGGCCGCCACCCGTTCGCCTCCGGGAGCCTCGATCCCGATCACAGCCGCGTCGAGCACCGCTTCGCAGTCGAGCAGTGCCTGCTCGATCTCCTCCGGGTCGACGTTCTTGCCGCCGAAGTTGATCCGTCTGTCGACGCGGCCGCCGACGTGGAGGTTTCCCCGCTCATCGAGGCGGCCTAGATCCCCCGTCTCGCACCAGCCATCCTGGGTCCCCTCGTGACCGAGTACTCGGTACGGCCGCTGGGGCGGCCTGCGGCGGGCTTCCACCACCGAGCCGGCGCCGATGCGGAGCTCGACGTCGGCGAGCGGGGCGCCGACTCCGTCCTCGGCATCTCCGCCCGCCAGGGTCAAATGCCCCCCCTCCGTCAGCCCGTAATGCGCCTGCAGGGGGGTGCCGGCTCGCGCCCGCCATTCCTCGATCAGCTCCGGGGCCACCGGCTCGCCAGCCGCGATGCAACGGCGCAGGCTCCATTCCTCGGCGAGACGCGGATCCGCGATCAGCGCCCCGAGGTAGCGCCGGAAGAGGAACGGGACCGAAAGCAGGATCGTCGGGCGCTGCCGCCGCGCCAGCTCGGCGAACTCGTCCCCCTCCAACATGCCGCCGGAGAAGAGCACCGTCGCCCCGCTCAGCAGCCCGGCCAGCAGCCCGGCGCCGAAGCAGAAGAGGTGGGCGAGCGGAGTCGTGCACCAGATCACGTCATCGGGCTGAAAACCGGCGGTGGCGGCGAAGGAGGCGGCGTTGAGCTGCACGCTCGCCCAGTCGAGCTCGACGACCTTGGGGAGGCCGCTGCTGCCGGAGGTGGCGAGGCCGATGCACGGAAGCTCCTCCTCTTTCCGCCCCTCCGCGGCGAAGACCGCGGCGACCCGATCGTGCTCCTCGGGCGTCGTCCGCGGGTCGAGCAGCAGCGTGCTCTCCCCGGCAAGGCAAGCTCGCAGCACCCCCTCGGCGTCCGCGACGTCGGGGCTGACGAGCCGCGTCCGGCGCGACCCGGAGCGCCCGCCGGGCGTGCCTGGAAGCAGGGCGGCCAGCTGGCCGTAGGTACGCGCTTCGCCGCCGCCGACCAGGGCGACCCGCTCCGGGTCCCGCGCGGCGGCGGCCTCGATCGATTCCCGCAGAAGCTCGCTATCCGGCTGCGGCGACATCGCCTTCCCGACTTTCTTTCGGGATCGCGGTCCCGGGCAGGAGCCGATCGAGCCATCCGGGCAGCCACCAGCAGCGGTCTCCGAGTGCTCGCATGATCGCGGGCAGGAGCAGGAACCTGACGACGTATGCGTCGATGAGCACGCCGGCGGCGAGGGCGACCCCGAGGTTCCTGAGGAACATCAGCGAGGAAACCGCGAAGGCGAGGAAGACCGCGACCATGATCATCGCGGCGCCGCTGATCACCGGCGCGGTGTTCGTCAGCCCCTCCGCGATCGCCGTCTCGGTGGAGCCGGTTCTCAGGTATTCCTCCCTGATCCGGGCGAGGATGAAGACCTCGTAGTCCACGGCCAGGCCGAAGGTGAGGACGACGGTCCCGGGGACGACGGAGGAATCGACGAAACCGGGTCCGCCGAGCAGGGAGCCGTTGAACAGCAGCGAGAGCATCCCGAAGGTGGCGCTGACGGTCAACAGGTTGAGCAGCGCTCCGATCAGCGGCAGCGACAGCGAACGGGTGACGAAGAGGAGGATCAGGATGGTCACGAGCGAGAGCGCGAGACGGGCGAGCGGGGTCTGCGCCCGCAGCGCCGAGTCGAGCTCGACGAGGGCCGGCGTAAGCCCGCCGACCGCCACCTGCGTACCGGTCTGGTGGGCGAGCTGGGAGGCGTGGTCCGCAAGGCGCTGTTCCGTCGCCTTCGCTCCCGGGGTGGCCGCCGCGTGGGTCGGGACGACGAGCATCCGAGCGGCCGATCCTCCCTCGGCGACGTTGACGAGAAAGCCGAGCTGGTTGCGCCGCTCGGGCGGGCTCCCGTCCAGCCCGGCGAGGTAGTAGTAGCCGGAGTCGAAGAAACCGGGAGACTGCTTTCCGAAGGGCGCCTGCCGACCGCTTTGCCTTTCGGTCGCCGACCGCAGGCGCCGCAGCCCGGTGCTGAGTCCGTGAGAGCGGCCGGCGCCGGCCGCCAGCCGTTGCGAGAGTTCCCCGGCCCCGGCCTCGATCTGCCCAAGCCCCGCGAGCAGACGACTCGTCCCGTTCCCCAATCGACCGAGGCCGCGGGGCAGGGCCGCGCTGCCGTCGGCGAGTTGACCGACCGCGCCGCGCAGGTTGCGGCTGCCGCGGAGCAGGCGACTCAGGCCCTGGTCGAGCTTGGCGGAGGCGTCCGCCAATTTGCCGATCCCCTCCTCGGCCTGACGCTGGCTCTGTTCCTGCTGGTCGGCCAGGTAGAGGGCCAGTTCGAACTGTCCGACCGCGTCGTCGAGGCTCCCGGAGACGCTGCCGTCAGCATCGCCTTCCTGCGATTCGGGATCGATGCCGGTCAGACCCTTGGTGGCTTCCCGCAGGGCGGTCACCGCTTCCTGGTACTGCGGATCTTCGCGCCCCAGATCCATCCGCTGGAGGGCTTCCCAGGCGGCGTGAAGCTGCGATTCGGTCGACTCCAGCGGCGCGGCTCCGAGCGACGCTTCGCCGGAGTGCAGGGCGTTGCGAAGCGGCGCTCCGCTTTCGAGGGCTTCGGCAGCCTGCCGTTCGGCATCGGCAACCTTCTCGGCGAGGCGGCCGGCGCCGTCGCTGCTCTTGCGCGCACCTGCGGTCAGGTCGGCGCTGCCGCCGCTGGCTTCTCCCAGGCCTTCGCTCAGTCGCTGCGAGCCGTCGGTGCTGGCACGCAGCCCGGCGACCAGCCTTTCCGACCCGCCGCCTGCCCCCTGCGCGGCGGACGAGAGTTTGGCGGCCCCTCCCGCCGCGGTCTGGAACCCGGCGGAGCTGGCGCCCGCCCCCTGGTCCAACCGCCCCAACCCGCTCGCCAGGCGGTCCGCCCCCTTCTGCTGGCCGGCGAGCCGCCGCGGGAACGATCCGAGCTCCTCGGTCGCTTTCTCCACCGCTGCGAACCCGGACATCGCGGCGACGCCCGGATCCCTTTCCACCCGCCGCTGGAAGGCGATCAGAGCGTGCAGCCGCTTCGGCGTGGTGACGGGTTCGCCGCCGCTGGCGACGACGATTTCGAAGGGGGCGACCCAGCCAGGGCCGAGCCCGTGCTCGATGGCTTCCTGTGCCTGGCGGCCGCGATCCTGCGGTGGCAGCAGGGAGGCGACGCCGACGTTGGTCTTCAGCGCGAAGGCCCAGAAACTGCAGAGGAAGAGTGCGAAGAGCGTCCCGAGGACGACCGCCGGCCGGCGCGAGAGGCGCCGCGACCAGGTCATCACGAAAGCGCCGCCTGGACGCCGGTTGGGCAGCGACCAGCGGTTCAGGTTGGTGCCGAGCAGCGTCAGCGCCGCCGGCGCCATCAACAACGCCGAGAAGACGCTGAGCAGCGTCGCCGAGGTCGCGGCGATGACGATCGAGGCGATGAAGGAGCCCGGCAGCAGGACGAACGCAGTCAGCAGGGCGAGGACGAGCCCCGAACCCGCCGGCAGGATCGCCCTGCCCGTCCTCAACACCGTTGTTCGCGCCGCCCGCTCGACGTCGGGGTCCTTCTGCAGCTCCTCGCGGAAGCGCGCGACGATCAGCAGCGAGTAGTCGACGCCCAGCGCAAGCCCGATCATTCCCGCGATCCCGATCGCGATCGAGTCGATGGCCACGCTGCCCGCGAGCAGGTAGAGGACGCCCCGCGTCGCTCCCGCCACCAGGCCGCCGATGACGATTGGCATCGCAGCGGCGAGCACCGACCTGCAGACGATCAGCAGGACGATCAGCAGAACCGGAATCGCCACCCGCTCCCCGACCGTCGAGGCCTTCTCGACCGTGTCGCGCAGCGAGGAGACGATCGCCGGGCCGCCGGCGACGTCCACCCGCAGCGGCGGCCGCACCTCTTCGCCGATCAGGCCTTCGACCTTGGGGACGAGGTCGTTGCGCCCGGCCTCGGATCCACCGACGCTGACCAGCAGTGCCGCCACCCGGGGCGAGGGACGCAACCCCTGGATCGCGCCGCGGGTGTTCCAGGGGGAGAGGATCAGCGTCTGCGGCAGAGCGTGCAGCTTGCGAACGAGCCGGGACCCCTGCCGGTCGACCTCGGCGCGGGGGCCGCGCAGCATCACGACCAGGGTGTCTTCCCCTCCGAATTCGCGGATTGCGATCTTGTGGGCCTCTTCGGCCGGGGTCCCGGCGACGTACACGATCCCGCCGGAGACCTTGTTCTGAAGGCCGGTGCCGATCAGGCCCAGGACCGCCATCAGCACCAGCCAGCCGATCACCACCAGGCGCGGCCTGCGGGTTGTGAAGGAGGCCAGGGGCGCGAGCAGCAGCGCCCCGCCGTTGCGCTGTTTCCCCCGGCCGCGGCTAACCATGGGGCTTGCAGCCGGCCTGCGCGTCGATCTGCGGTCGCATCGCCGTGCGGGCGCCGTTCTGGGCGCTGATCTTGCTCGGGGCGAAGAGCCCGCCGCAGGGGCGCCGCGCCAGCTTGAGGAAGGTGCCGCCGCCGGACCCGAGGCGCAGCACGAGGGAGCGCATCGGGAAGTCGGGCAGGTCGAGGAACCTGGTCTTCAGGCGACCGTCGTGGATCTCGGTCCTCGCCCTGAGATTCATTTCCAGGCCCTGGCCGCTGACGCTGGCCCAGAGGTCCGGAGGACCGGCGCCATCCGGCTGGACGAGGTAGACGATGCCCTTCATCGGCCGGGCGAGGAGCGGGCTGCGGGCGCTGGCGGTGCCGACCCGCGCTTGCGCCGGGCAGCGCCCCTCCGCCGCCCGGCGGCGGGAGCAGAGTTCCTCGAGGCCGCTGGGATCCAGTTGAAGCGCCTTCGGCAGCCGGACCGCCACCGATCGCAGGTTGGCGTTGCGCGGTGGCATCTCCATCGCCATGCGCAAGCTGGGGTGGCCGCCGGCGCGCAGCTGCGCGGGCGGGCCGAGGGAGACCGAGAGGTGCGGCCGGAAGGGCAGGTCGATGCAGCCGTGGACGACGAACGGGCTGCTCGGGGTCGCCTCGCTGCCCGCTCGGGAGCGAAGGGAGGCGGTAACGGCGTTCGCCCCACAGGACGTCGGGTTGAACACGAAACCGGGTCGGTCGAGATCGAGGCCGATCGTCTGGAAGCGGATTGGAAGGCCTTCGAAGACCGCGGGCAGCGATGCCAGCCGCACCTGCACCTGTCCCGAGTTGGGATCGATCTCCAGGGATCCCCTTACCACCAGCCTGCCGAGGTCGAAGGGGCCCACCTTTGCGTCGAAGACGAGGGCGACGCCGAAGGGAGCCCCGCGATAGGGGCCGGTCAGGTAGACGTCTCCAGCGATGCGGGCGGGATGCTCACCTGGGCCGAGCTCCGTCGTGGCGGACCCGATCCGGCTGTCGGCGGGGCAGTCGCCGCTCTGGGCTTGATCGCCGCAGGTCTCCACCTCGCCGACCGCCGCGCTCAGCCCGTGCGGGAGCGCGATCGTCATCGCCGCCGGCAGCTGTTCGCCGTCCTCGCGGCGGATCGTGGTGGAGAAGGCGGTCGCCCGGCCCGCCTTCGTGTTGAGGCTGCCACCGACGAAGCTCGGGGCGAACGGCTGCGGCCCGCAGCGACCGGTGCCGCCGGTGCCGATGCTCACCGTGCTGTTCCATCCGACGTCCGATCCCCCGCTGTAGGGGGTGAACCTGGCGGCGACCGGGGCCGCACCGCACGCCAACGGCGTCGCCAGCAGCGATCGCGGTCCCCCCCTGAAGCTGAGGGAGAGGCGGTCGAAGGCGGCTTGAGGCAGCTCGTTGAGATCGACCGCGACGCGCCCCGTCAACTGATCGACGTCGAGTGAGCCCGCGAACTTGACGATCGATCCCGAGGAGCTGGCAGCGACCAATACCCGAAACCGTTCATCGGGGTGTTCTTCGCCGACGAAGATCGACCCGGACATCTCCCTGCCGCCACCGGCGGGGCTGAGCTGGACCGAGCCGACTCGCGCCGAGGCCGGGCAGGCGGGCGCCTCCGCGCTGCCCAATCCGAACTCGGCATCGCTGCAGGCGTCGATCCCGGCGGCGCCGCCCGGCGCGACCGTCACCCCCGTCGGCATCGCCAGGGAGAGGTCCCGGATCATCGAGCTCGCCCGGCCGTCAGGGTCTTCGGTTTGCGGAACCCCGACCTCCACCGAAGCCCCAGTCGGTTGGTCGGGGCGGTTTTCGGCAAGGGAGAAGTCGATCGTGGGGGCGAACGGAAGCGCGCCGCAGTCGGTCAGCGGATGCCCGCCGTCGAGGCTGACCGTGGCCCACGTCTGCGGCTCCTGCCAGGACCTGGCGCTGATCGTCTCGGTCAGCGGCCCGCCGTCGCAGCGGGTAGGAGTGGTGAGCAGCGCCCGTCTGGGGATGCTCGTTCCCTCCTGGTGGTCCGCGGGGACGCCCCAGAGTTCGACCTTGCCGCCGCTGAACACCCCCTGCGGAACGTCGGCGAGCCGCAGCGAGAGGCCCTGGTCGGCGGGCCGGAGGCTGCCGACGAACTTGACCGGAAGGAAGAACTGAAGGGCGGCGAACACCGTCAGCTCGTTCGGCCCCGGTTCGAGGTCGTAGAGCGGCGTCGAACCGCCTTCGCCCGGATAGAAGGTGCCGATCCGCGACTCTTCCGGGCACGGTACTTCCGAGTAGGGAAGTTCGCCGAACAGCGACCGCGGGCAGAGCGGGACCGCGTTGGGGCTGCCTCCCATCCCCGCCGGGAGGTCGATCACCATTTCCCTTACGTCATCCCCTTCGGAATCGGAGAGGTTGAACTTCTGCAGGAAGCGATCTGGGTGGGCACCGGCTCGCGTCTCCGGCTGGTCGGAGGCGTCGAGCAGTTCGAAGCCGTTTCCCGCAGCGCCGAATTCGAGCGCTACCGCCACCGGCGGCATCAACGCCAGCCCGCACAGGGCGAGCAGGAGCACCAAGCGGAACCGCCCAAGAACGCTCATCGCCGCCCTCCCAGCACGAAGGTGAGCGGGGCGCGAAGCCCCGCGAGCCGCAGCAGCACCCGTACCCGCAGGTGTCGTCCCTGCGCGAGCTCGTGCCTGGCGGCACTGGCGAGGCGCATTCGCAGCCGCAGCGGACCCGCCGACTTGACCCGCCGCCCGGTCGATGCCACCAGCCGCGGGCCCTGCGCGGTCCGGGTCCACGCCCGTGCGCTGAGAAAACCCTCACCGGGTGCTTCCGCGAGCAGCACGATCCAGCCGCTGGCGGCGAACTCGCGGCGATCCGCCGCGCTCGGCCGGTGCAGACGCAGGGTCCAGTCGCGGACCGCCGTCCGCGGCGTGCTGGCCTGCAGCTTCGCTTCGAGCGGCGGCAGGCAGGATTCCTCAGAGCACCCGGTCGAAGCCGGGCCTTCGGGAAACCCGCCCCCTACTCGCGCCGCGTAGAAGTCGAGGTCGCCGCCGTCGCGGTCGCGAGGCAGGAGCGTCAGGGTGGTCCGGAAGAAGGCGGTGCTCCCGTCCGGCGTCGCCCCGATGTAGACGGAGGGTCGATCGCCGCTGCCGGCGCTGACCAGGTCAAGGGCCCCCTGATGCCACTCGTAGACGTCGCCGACTTCGTTGCGATCCTGGGGCAGGAGGCGCTCGGCCGTGTCGAAGAAGACGTCGCCGCCGTCGTCCGACATCGCCCGGTAGGGGTGCGTCGAAACCGTTTCGGAGGCGAAGGAGAATTCGATCTTGGCCGCGAAGGGGCCGTTCCCTCCGATCGGGCCGGTCGAGACCAGCGCCGACCCCCCGCCGGTGGCGTCGTAGCGGTAGACGTCGACGTTTTCGTCGCTGTCGTCCCCGACCAGAGGCATGGCGGTTTCGAAGAGCAGGTAGCGGCCATCGGTGGAGATCTGCACGAACCCGGTCGCCGAGGGCGCAACCAGGTCCGGGCCCTGGGGGGTCGCGAGGAACAGGCTCTTCTCTTCCGGCGCGCTGGGTTCGGCAGCCCAGAAAGGCGTTCGGGAGCCGTCGTCGGACGGCCGCACGGCGTCCGTCGTCGCTTCGAGGCCGGCGGGGATGGAGAGCAGGGAGAGGTTGCCGCTGGCGACGTCGTAGCGGTAGAGGTCCGGGAGCGCGTCTTCGTCATCGTCGGTCAGCCTTTGGGCGGTGACGAGGTAGGCGGCCGAACCGCTGGGATTGGTGCCGACGATGGTGACGTCGGCTTCGGGGCCGCAGTCGACCAGGGTGCACTGGGAAGCCGAGATCAGGGTTGTCGTCGAGCCGTCCGTCCTCATGTAGGCGCGCCTGGGGCCCGAGCACCCCGGCCGGGTGGTGAAGAAGACCCGCCTGCCGTCGCGGGAGATCGGCTGCCATTTGGCGACGGCCGAGCCGCAGTCGGAGAGCAGCGACCCGCCGGCGTCTATGTCGACCAGGCGGACGCTCGATCCGACGGCCTCGTAGATCGATTCTCCTTCAGTTCGGCTGGCGTCGGCCGGCAGCAGGTGCTTGCTCGTCGTGAAGAGCACGTGCTGCAGGTCTTCGCTGGCCCCTCTGACGGGGAGGCCTTCGCCGGTCGGAGACAGGAATTCGAAGTCACCGCCGAGCCCGCGCCGGAAGATCCCCCTTTCGCCTTCGGCGCCGGGCAGGTTGTTGGTCCAGATCGATTCCTCGAGGTTGGGTCCGAACGCTTCTGGCCCGAACGACGTGAGAATGTCTTCGGCTTCGGGATAGGGAGCGGCGATAGGGGTCGTCGTCCAACCGTCGGCTCGGCGCTCGGCGAGGTTCGAGATCAGCAGCGGGGAACCGGTGGTGGTGCCGGGGAGAGGACCCAGGGAGGTGTAGAGAACCTGTTCGCCGTCGGCGGAGATCGCTTTGGGGGTGAAGATCTGCGAGCTGGTGGCGTCGGGTGAGGTGAGGAGCTCCCAAGCGCGATCGTTGCCCGGCACGCCCGGTTCGACGGTCACGGGCGTGCCCGGCACGGGTTCGGCGGAGGCGCCGGGGGCGAGTGCGAGAACTGCGAGTGCGACCAGGGGCGCGATCGAAACCGCGCTTCCGAAACGGCTTATTCGCTTCTGCCTTCTCCCTACCATCTGCCCTCTCCCAACGTGCAACGGGCGAAGCTAGGGCGGAAGGTCGCGCCATTCAACGATTAGCTCCAAACCTGCGGATAAATGCGCGGCGGCTAAGGAGCTGTGCGGGCAGGATACGCGCGCGCCCGAGGGCCAGCGGCTGACTCTAGGGTTTCTTGCCCGGCAGCGAGGACGACGCTCACCGACCGCGCATCGAGCTCAGCCCGCGTTCGAGCTGGCGGACGCTGGTGGCCCCAGGCGGCACCGGAACGGCGCGGAAGGTGGGGGCCGGCAGGTGCAGGCGGAAGGCGATCCTTCCCTGGCGGTCGAAGCCGGTGAGGAGCTTGTTGTCCCCCCAGCTGACCAGCCAGCCGCCGCCGGGGAGTTCCCGGGCCGAGCCGCAGCAGTGGCTCCGCTTCACCTCCGGGTCGTTCAGCTGGCCCTTGTAGATCGCCTTGCCGGCGGCGAGGTCGAGCTTGTAGAAGACGACCCGGGGGCGGCGGGGGCGGTCCTTGCCGTTGTCGAAGATCGTCAGCCGGCCGTAGCGGTCGAGGCGGGCGTCGTGCTGCCCCCCGAGCAGCTTCGTCGCCGGGTCGCCGACCACTTCGAGCGACTTGCCGGTGGTGCTGCCGCCGAGCTTCCAGCGGATCTCCCCGCTCGCGCGGTCGATCCCGTAGACCGCGTCGGTGTGGCGGGTGGAGATGATCACTTCGCCGTGTCCGCGCGGCTCGATCGAGTTGACGTGGACGGGGTCGAAGGCCTCCCGCTGCAGGCGCCGCCGCGGGTTGCTGAGCACGCTCCGCCACCAGCGGCCCGTCTCCGAGAGGGCGATCTGGCCGCGCGAGTTCCAGCGCCAGACGACCTTTCCCGCGCGGTCGACTTCCTGCACTTCGGCGGAGACGATCGTCGCCCGCCGGGGGCCGCCGACGCGGCGCAGGTCGGCTGTTTCGGGGACGTAGGTGTCGAGCAGCACGTTCCCGTTCGGGAGCTCGCGGTACTCGTGGCCGTCGACGATGGAGCCGCCCGTCTTGACCAGGCGCAGCAGCTTGCCCGACTCCGATCGGACCTCATGGGCCATCCGCGGGTCGAGGCCGTAGCCGTCGCCGAAGGAGCGCGCCCAGACGACGCTGCCGTCGCGGACGATCTGTCCCCACAGCGCCCGCGTGTCGGGGTTGAACCACCAGCGCGGCCGGCCTTCGGTGTCGAAGACGATCACCCAGGGGCGGTCGTCCCTGCCCGAGTAGGTGACGACGAAGAGCCCGAAGGGGACCGGGCGGATCGATTCGAACTTCGTCGGCGGGAAGTCTGCCGGCAGGCGCGGGAGGTGGGGCGCCGGCCGGGCGCCCCTGGCCTGGGTTTCGCCACCGGCCCGCCCGCAGCCGCTGAGGACGAGCAGCGGGAGGATCGCCGCCACGAGCAGTGCGCCGGCCGCGCGGATGAGCCTCGAAGGATGGCGTGGGCGGTTCTGCACCAACCGAGCTTAGGGAGCGCCGTTCGTCGAGGCGGCTGCTACGGTGGTCGGGTCGGGTTTGGCCGATTCGCCACCCGAGAGGTTCCGTTTCCTCCTCGTGCTTCATCAGCGCCTTGGGGTCGCAGGATCTCCCAAGACGTTCAAAACAGGAGTTCACAACATCACTACCTTTGCCGATCTCGGCACTTCCAAGCCGGTGGTCGACGCCCTCAGCGCGCGTTCGATCACCCAGCCGTTCCCCGTTCAAGAGATGGTCGTCCGCGATGCGCTCGCCGGCCGCGACCTCCTCGTCCAGTCCCCCACCGGGTCGGGCAAGACCCTCGCCTTCGGCGTCCCCATGGTCGACCTGATCCAGCCCGAGGGCAAGGGCCCGAGCGCCCTCGTCCTCGCTCCCACCCGGGAGCTCGCCGGTCAGATCGTCCTCGAGCTGGAGGCGCTGGCGAAGGCGCGCCGCCTCAAGATCACGGCCGTCTACGGAGGCGTCGGCTTCGGTCCCCAGATCGCCGCCGCCCGCCGCGCCGACATCCTCGTCGCCACCCCGGGCCGCCTCGAGGACCTGATCGGGCGCGGCGCCGTCTCGCTCGGGCGGGTCCGCGTGCTCGTCCTCGACGAGGCCGACCGGATGCTCGACATGGGCTTCCGTCCCGCCGTCGACCGCATTGTCGGCCTCACCCCGGCCGATCGCCAGACGCTGTTCTTCTCGGCGACCCTGGAGGGCGCCACCGGCAAGGTCGCAGCCGCCTACACCCGCGACGCCCGCTCCCACACCCACGCCGAGCCCGAGCGCAAGGACGCCAACATCGAGCACCGGTTCCTTCCGGTCGACTCGCAGGGCGCCAAGCTCGAGCACCTCGTCACCCACCTCTCGGGGGCCGACGCCGGCCGCTCGCTCATCTTCGTCCGCACCAAGCGCGGCGCCGACCGGCTGGTCAAGCGGCTGCGCAGCCGCCAGGTCAACGCCGTCGCCATGCACGGCGACAAGAGCCAGAGCCAGCGCGAGCGCGCCCTGGCCCGCTTCGAGCGCGGCGAGGTGATGACCCTGGTCGCGACCGACGTCGCCGCCCGCGGCATCGACATCCCCGACGTCGCCCACGTCATCAACTACGACGCTCCCGAGGACCGCGAGGCCTACGTGCACCGGATCGGCCGCACCGGCCGCGCCGGGCGGACCGGGACCGGCATCAGCTTCGTCCTCGCCGAGCAGACCGAGGAAATGCGCAAGATCAGCGCCAGCCTCGGCCTCGACGCCGGCCTCGGCAGGCCGGCCCGACCGACTGCCGCGGGCGGCCCGCCGCGCCGGCGTCGCAACCGGCGCCGCCGCAGCAAAGCCGCTGCCTGAGCCGCTACCCAGGCTCCGGGCCTTGAAGCGGTGCCCCCACCCACGGTGGGGGCACCGAAGAGAACGCTAGGAAGTCACCTTCAGGCCCGCGCCACCGCTGGTTTTCAGCTGGGGTCGCAGGTTGTACATGACAAGGCTCGGCGGGCAAGCCACCGGCCCAGGGTCCTCGATGAATTCCTGACCGGTTGCGGCCACGCCCACAGCCAGCGGTTCGGTGTTGACGTTGCTATCGAGGACAATCGAAGCCGTCCGTCGATACACGCAGGTGATACCCGTTTCAAAGGCCATCGACAGCCGCGTTGCCGTTGGTTCTACCCCGCACGCAGCGCCCCGCCAGCTCCAGTGACCGCTCAACGCATAATTCCAGCAAGCCGATCCTTGGAGGCTGATGGCGACGTCACCGATCCCCAGCCCGGCTGCGCAGCGATTGGCCGCTTTCCCACCGGAAAGGGTCAGCCCTTCCACGGTGATTTGAGCGTTCGACGCGGTATTCGCATACACGGTGCCATTGAGGCTGGCTTTCGAGCATTCGATGACCTGGGTCCCACCGCTTTTGAATTGAATGCCCGAGTTCTGGGTCCCGACGATTTTCGTTCCCGTCGGTACTTCGGATTCCCCTGACTGGAGGACCCCTGCTGAGGCGTTGGCCGGAATGGCCAGAGCCAGCGACGCAAGGAGCATCAGCCCGAGGGTTCGGGCGGCACGCGTGTTCATATCGATCCTTTCACTGGGTAAGGCGCTTCGCGCCTGGACGCAACGAGCTCGGGCCTAGCGATCCGATCTCCCATAGCCGGTCGCCCGACCCTGCCTCGTTGGCCTTCGAGAAGAAGGCAGACACATTATTACACAGTCATCTCTTGTTTGTAAACATGATCCTCGGGAGAGCCAGGCAGTCACTCGCCCGAGGCGAGAAAGCTGAGTTTTCCGATCTGTTCCCCCGCTTGGAAAACGGCATCCCGCTGCATCGGCTTGGCGAATGCCTCGTTGAAGATGGCCGCCATCGACGGATCGAGACTGAGGCTTCCCGAGGCTGTGATCGTTCTCGCCTTTGCGTTGGCCGAGACGGCCTGGCGGGCGAACGCGGCGATCGCGACGGAGCCGATCTTGCCCGCGTACGGGGGCGAGGGCTCGACCTCTCCTTCGGCGGCCAGGATGGCGCCGTCCAGGTCCAGAGTGGGGTCGCGCCAGAAGACCTGGCCGCTGCCGAGCTGGAGGAATTCGAGAGCACCCTCCGTCGCCACCCTCCCGGCCGCGGCGTCGACCGCAAGCGTGCCGCCGAAGATCGGCAGGGTGAAAGGCCCCGGATGTTCGGCCGGAAAGATCGGGTTGACGGCGACGAAGAGGCTCTGGAGCTTGACGAGGAAGGCCGGATCGAGTTCCAGGCTGACCTTGTTCTTGCCCAGGATGGCCACGGTCAGGGGGTTCGCCGTGGTCACTGCGGCGCCGAGGAGTTGGCCGGGCTCGAAGACGTCGCGCAGGCCGAGCTTCTTGTCCAGTCGCGTGGCAACCTTCGCGGAGAGCTTCAGCGAGCTCACCTCGACTCTGCTGCCGAAGCCGTGACGACTGACCTGCACCTTGCCCGCCTCGGCCAATTTGAGCTGCCCGCCGCCGACTTTTACCGAGAAGGGAGCTCGCCTCTGGGTGGTTCGCAGCAGTAGCGCCCGCAGCGGAACCCGCCGGGCGCCCGCCAGGAAGAGCAGGGTGCCCTCGTGCTCCACGGTGCCTTTGCCGTCGCTCGGGTCGAACTTCCCGCCCGAGACCGGGAACTTGACGGTCCCAGCCTTCAAACGGCTGCCTGCGGCGGTCGACAGCCTGACGCCGTTGCGCTCGAGAAGGGCGAGGAAGCTCTTGTCGAGACTGAGCCTGGTGGCGCCGGAGGCCAGCGGATCGTAGGTGGCTTCGGCGGCCGGTGCGGAGAGGACGAGGCCCAGGACGGCGAACAGGGACACCGCCGCCCATGCGCGCCCGCGGGTCATCATCTGAATTCGTTCACTCATCGTTCCTCCGTTGTCAGGCCACTCAGGGCGAGTCGAGTTCTGGGTCCGTCAAGGGCAACGGTGCCAACTGCGCGACCTTCCAGCTGCCGAGTTCGAGCACCACCGGCATCGCGTAGGTCCGCCGGCTTGGCCCGTAGAACAAAGCGAAACCTCTCCCCCGTTCGATCCGGAGAGAGGCGACGGAGCCGCGCAGCGGGTCGGGCGGCAGGGAACTGGATGCACTCGCGTACAGTCCTTCCAGTGCCGTTGGGCAGCCTCGTCCCGGCGCCAGCTCGTCGAGCTGCTTCATCAGTGGAGCGGCCAGGCTCGAGCAGGCCCTTCTCCAGGCCCCGGCGGCTCGCGCGTCCAGATAGGACCTCAACGTCGATTGGACGCTTGCACGCTCGCCGGCCCGGGCCTCTTCACCGAAATTCGGGATGCTGTTGTCGCCGCCGGATTGGCGGAAGCCTGAAGCACCCGCCGGCGGCTTGCCTGCGGTCTCAGCATCGGCCGAACCGCCGGTGGTCGATTCGGGATCCGCCCCGCTCCCGCAGGAGCCAAGGCACAGGGCGACGAGCAGAGCCGATAATGCCAGGCTCGCCGCCCGATTCACCTCGCAACTCCACAGGCCTTGTTGACGGCAACGCTGATCTGCTTTCCCTTCGCGAAATAGAAGCTCGTCCTCGCGAGCGGGTAGGCGGCAAGGTTGGTGCCGGGAAGCGCCGGACAGGCGGCGTTGAAGTAGCTGCGCTGGCGGCCCCGATAGTGGTATTTGCGGCGCAGGGTGAGCTTGATGCGGTCGACGAACCCCCAGCTGCCGAGAGCCTGCGGTAGCGAGGCGCTGAGTCGGGTGCCATAGGGGCCCTTGGAGACCTTCTCGATCCCGAAAGTGACGACGAAGGAGGAGTTGAAGGGCTGGGTGGTGTAGATGTGGGCGAAGATCACCGGCCTGCCTCCCCGCCGGCCGTTGAAGACGAGGAGCCTGCCGCGGGTCGGGTAAGGGCGCTGGTCGGGAAAGACGACCGAGGCCCAGAAGCGCCCGGAGCCAACCAGGGCATCGGAGCACTGCTCGAGGGCATGGTTCGTCGACCCGGGCTGGATCTGCGAAAGCGCGCACGACGGCAGGCCTTTCGATTGCAGGAGCCCGTGACGATTGACATCGATCGCCATGCGCTGCAGCTGGGGCGGCACTTCGCCGTCGACGGTGCCGATGTGACCGGCGAGGAAGACGGCTATCGGCGCCGGTTTCGCGCGGGGCAGCCTGAAGGGCTGAACCTGGGCGTGGACGGTGACCCGGAGGTTCCCGTGCCTGATCACCTCGGCGGTTGCGGGTATGGCAACGAGTAGGAGTGCGGCAGCCCCCAGCAGGATCGACCTCTTCCGCACCGCCGAGCTAGCGCCTCGCAGCGCGCTTGCCCTTCCTCGCCTTGCCGCACTTCGCCTTCAGCAAGGGCTTGGTGTTCGAGACCTTGCCGTTCTGACCGACGAAGTGGGCGAGCGCAGTGTTCTTTTTGGCGCAGATGTTCGTGCTGTTGACCAGGAGGCCTTTCTTGCCGCCCTGCATTTCGAGGACGAACTTGGTCACGGGCGCGTCGGGCACCGCTTCGAAGGTGTTGCGGATCCGGCCCTTGACCGAATCGATGCGGCCGACGAGGGCGATGTCGACCTGGCCGTTGTGAAGGGCCGCCACCAGGTCCGGCAGGTTGTGATTCGAGGACCTGAGGAAGACCGGGCCTTGCAGCGGCTCGGACAGAATCGGCGTCACCGCCCTCGCCCGCCCGTACACCGACGCCGCGGGGCATCTTTCGCCGGGTACGAGCCCTTCCTTGAACTGGACCCGGGTGCAGACGGTCCCGATGTGGGACTGTTCGAGGAACTCGGAGTGCGGCAGCGTCACCTGGGCTTCGCCGATGTTGGCTTCGCCCGGTCGCGGGCGCAACACCGCCCTGAAGGCCGGGGTCGCGCCGCGCCGGGTGCCGCCCTTGAGAGCAAGGGAAAGTCTCGGCGCGAACTCGAGACTGGCGCAGTCCGCCGCCTGGAACGGAGTCGTAACCGTCACCGGCTGATCGTCCGCTTCGGAGCTGAAGTCGAGGCCCGAGCCGAGGATCGTCGACGCCGTGGAGGTGCGCTCGCAGCTGGTCGGGTTGAGGGTGAATTCGGGTCGGTCGACGTAGACGCGAAGGTCGCGAATGTGGGTGGTGACGCCGGAGACGATGTGAGGGATCGGATCGGAGCCGGTGGCGTCGATGAACACTTCGGCGGTTTCGGGGTTGATCCTGAGCGCCTCCCGGACGACGACCGTGCCGATGTCGAAGGGTCCCACCACTCCCGAGGTGATCGCGACGATCGAAATGTTGGACCCGTGATAGGGACCCGCCAGGTAGACCTTGCCGGGGACGTAGGTCAGCACCGAGCCGACGCCGGCGCCCACCAGGGTTCGGCCGATCTCGGACCCGGCCGGGCAGGACGGGGCCAGTGCCTCGACGCGGCCGCCGCCGACATGTTCCCGGGCTTCCGCCGCCGCGATCGCCGCCTCCGGACAGGGAGGAACTCCAGCCAGCTTGCCGCTGACCCCTGGCGGCAGCTTGATCGAGAAGTGGGTCATCTCCTGTTCGTCGTCCGCACGGAAGATCCGGGTGTAGAACGGGCTGTACGTCCCGGCCGCGTTGTTGATCGTCCCGGCGATCAGCCCCGGCTTGAAGGGCGGGAGGCCCCCGGTCGGACAGGGGCCGTTCCCCACCCCCGAGGCGATCACCGTGGTGCTCGTCACCTCGGTCGGCTGACCGGGGTCGGAGTACGGGTACAGGTCGGCCACCGTCTGCTTGCCGCCGCACGAGGCGGGCGTCACGAGCGGCGCCCGGCCGCCCTCGCGGAAGTGCAGTTTGAAGGTCGAAAACGGCAGTTGCGGCAGGTCGTCGAAGGTGGTGGTGACCTGGCCGGTCTTCGCATCGAGATCCACCTTCCCCGCCGACTTGATGATCACCCCTCGCTCTACTACGCGCGCCACCAGATACAGCGAGATCAGTGAATCGAAGGGGTTCTCGGTCCCCGCGGCGGCCGTCGCCGGATCGTCGGGCTCGGCGAGGTAGAGCGAGCCTTCGGCAAATTCACCCGACTCCAGCAGCGGGCTGTCGATCTCGACGCTGCCGAGCCGGGAGCCGTTGGGACAGCCTTCGCCGGGCTGGGTGTCGACCTTCTCCGCCGCGAACTGGGCGGGAGTGCAGACACCCATTCCCTCGCCGGCGGAGGGATTCAGCGTGAACCCCTCGGGGAGGCGCACGACGGCCTTCTTCAGAAGCGCCTCGGCGATCCCGTCCGGGTTGTTGAGGCCCGTGTCGGGGATGCTCATCTCGAAATTGAGCCCGCTCGGGCTGGTGGTGAGTTCGGTGCTCGCCTTCGCGTCGATGGTCGGGTGGAAGGGAACGCGATCGCACCGGCTCACCCCGGCCGGATGGCCTTCGTCGTCGTGGGTGACCACGGTTTTCGAGTCGGTGCGACCCTCCGGAAGACCGGTTTCCCCGGGCCAGGACTGCACCTCGAAGCGGACCGCAAATGGCCCGTGATCGCAATCGGTTGGATTGGTCAGAAAGGCCTTGGGGGACGCCCCGCTGGGACAGGGTGGCGTCTGGGTATGGGCCCCTCCGCATCTCATTTCGCTCTGAACTAGGTCCCCTCGTTCGGCGTCGTGGGCGGAGCTCCCGGGCACCCCCCAGAAGGTGAACTTGTTACCCGTGATCGGGACGGTCTGGTCGATGTTGGTCACATTGAAATCGATGCCGTAGTCGCCGTCGCTGCGGATGGTCGGCACCGCAAACACCGGCACCAAGCCCCCCGCTTTGAAGCCGAACAGCGCCGGCTGGCCCCGCTGGGGAACGAGGTTGTAGATCGCCGACGCAAGATTCGAGTGTTGGCCGAAGATGTCGATGCCGGTGATGGCAATCCCGACCTGGGTGGCGTCGGTGCAGGCCGTCGCCAAAGGGTATTTCGCACCCGATTCCACCGAAGGTCCCATGAATTCGGTCATCGTGCACCGCGGGGTGGCCGTCGGGTTCCCGATCAGTCCCGGGGGGGCTTCGACCTTGACGTTTCGAAGCTCGGCTTCGCTCGATACCGGCAACCCGAAATCATCGCCTCCCCAGCCGCCATGGACGGGATTCGGGACCGTTTTCAGCGCGAATTCCGTCGAGACGCTGAACGGATGGGCGCCAGCCTGCGGTTCGAAGCTGCCTTCTTCATTGGACGCCGTGACGTCGACCGAGCCGGCCTTGAAGCCGAAGGCGCCGAAAGCGCTCTGGGCGCCGAGCATTCCGCCCAGCAGCACGACCCCGCATACCAGGGCGATCTTCATTTGAGTCATCGTCTCCTCCTCCCAGCTCGTCTCGCCTCAGCCGTGGCTGCGGGTCGTGGTTTTCCTGTGCCGCCGGTGCTGCCTTCGCTGGCCGTGCCTCTTTCGGCACTTCCCATGCCCGCGAACCTTGTGCCGCGGGCAGGCACCCGGTTTCGGCTGCTTGACATTGCCGGCGCCGCTGTAGCTGGAGCTGCCCGGAGTCGCGTCGTTGGGCGCCTGCGCGGCCTCGAGGCAGGCTTCTCCTTCGCAGGGCGGAGGGACGAAGCCGGGCTCGGGAAAGCCGCCGTCCACGCGAGCGTCATAGACATCGATGTTGGAGTCCCTGTCCCAACCGACCAGTCGATCGGCGGTGATGAAATACGCGTCGCTGCCCGAGGGGGATGCGTCGAGGAAGAACGATCCAGATGCTCCACTGCCTGCGGAGATCAGGTGTAGAGCGCCGTCGTACTCGTAGACGTCCGCCTGACCGTTGGAGTCCTCTGGCAACAGCCCTCTGGCGGTGCTGAAGAAGACCTGGCCGCTGTCCGAGACGTTCGCCGGCAGATGGTTCACAGGCTTCACCTGTGGTTGCGCGGTGTTGAATGCCACGTTTCCAGCTGAGGGCCGACCGTCGGCCACGCAGGTGGCACAGCTCAGCTGTTCCGCCACCGCGTCATACCTGAAGACCTCCGGCTCCCCTTCGTTGTCGAATCCGGTCAGCGAGGCGGTCGAGATGAACGCCAGGAAGCGGCCATCCCGACTCCACCTGGATCGCCGCGGGATTTGCAGGTCCCCTGGACCGATCGCCGGCGCCGCCCAGATCCGCCCATCGCCGTTGATCAGGCTGGAAGCGCTTTCGGAGGTGCTGGCGTCGAGGGTGCCGAGGTAGACCACCTTCGGCGAGGCACCGGTGTCATCCCACAGGTAGAGCTTGGGCCCCGTACCTTCCGGACCGCCGGGAGTGATCTGGTTGTTGGCGACGAAGTAGACGCGGCGTAGGTCTTCCGAGGCGCCGACGAGGCCCCCGCAGCCTTCAGGGGTCCCGTTGGCGAAGTACCCGTGGACCTGTGCCCCCGCGGGAGCATTCGGGTTGTGATCTTCCGAGATCAGCGTCAGATGCTGTTCCGCGGGCTTGCCGTAGTCATACATGTAGAGATCGTTCGTGCTGTCGCCATCGGCGTCGACCAGGGCGTTTCTGGTCGTGAAGAGCACCTTGTCGCCGTGTGCCGCTTCGGCGCTTTGATAATTGGTCGCATGGCCAGTTGCCCCACCCGGGAGGGTGCGCTCGGAGGCGGAGAGGAGAGTGGTGCTGATGCCGTCTTCACGGGCGTACAGATCGTGTGCGCCTACGTGCGTCGTGAAGAACAGCCGATGGCCATCGTCGGATACGGCGTGTTCGAAGTTGCATCGGAAAGGGCTGTTTCCAATCTCCCCTTCCACCGGTTCTCCATCCGGCAGAACTGAGGCGAGCCGAAGGACGCCGTTTTCGGATTCGTAGGCACAGTATTCAGCGCCGCTCTCCGGACAGCCCGAGCCGGGAGCAAGGGGAGACCGGGAGCTCAGGGCAATCATCGAGAAGTTGCGGCTGCCCCAGACAAACCCGCCGCTATCGCTCGTGCCGTTTTCGGTTCCGCTCGCCAGGGTGAACGAACCGGCTTCATTGTCACGGATGTAATTGTTGAATCCCGGGGTGGTCGGAGCCGACGGGTCGAACGGACCAAACCGGCCGTTCTCCTGCCACTGGATTACCCCCTTGGAGAGATCGGGGGTGAAGCCCTGATATCCGGCCTTTCCTAGAGTGAGGTGGCCATTGGGAAGAGAAATTCCCTCGGTCGTCCAGCCGCCCGGCCCGCGCGTCGCAAGATAGGCGCTGTATTCGGTTGACAACGAGGTCGGCTGCCCTGCGAAGCTGCCTTTCGAGACGAAGAAGAAACGGTTTCCGTCGACGGCCGCCATGCCCGTTGCGGGATCGACGTCGGCGCCGTTCTTTCCGACAGGTGAAACCTGCTCGTAGGAACGTCCGTCGGGAAGGGCCTGGGTTCCAGCAGCCTCTGCCGGCTCACGGCTCGAGAGAAGGAGCAGGATCAACACGGGGAAGCTGACGATCAGCGCGAGCGTCGCCGGCCTTCCTTCACACAGCCATTTCCTACTCATCTTCATCCTTCCCAGTCCAGGCATAGCGATCGGATATGCGTCTTCTCAAGAGTGACCGGGCAGGTCAGCCTTGGTGGCTGACCTGCCCGGCTGAACTTTTGACGTCAGGGACCTGACAGGTCGGAGGTCACTGCCCAAGACCCTCTAGCCACCACCGGTTCGGTCGGATCTACGGCTGCGAATTCTTGATTCAATCCGCTCGGTTCGAGTTCGTTATCCAAATAGAGAAAAGTTCGAATTAGGTTTTCATACACTTCTCGGTACATGCAGAGATAACCAGGGGCCGCCTGTGGGTCCTGCACAGTGCCTGAACAGTGGTCGGGATCGTTTGACGCATTGCCGATGATTTCCACTGAACTATCGAAAACAGGGCGAAGAGGGAAATTCATGGTGACCAGATAATTCGGTTCCCCGGTGCCCATGAGCCCCCACATCCCGGTCTCGGTTTCACCCGGCGCCAATTGGGTCTGACTGGCTGCACCCGTTCCCAGCCCGTTGCACACGTAGTTGACTTCTTCGCTGTCTTCGACTTCGAAGGAGTAACCGCCTTCTTCGCAGTTCGCACCGGGTTCCTCTTCTTCGCTGACGACGCTCTTCCCTGGTGCGCCTGGTGCGCCTGGTGCGCCGTTCTGACCGTTGGCGCCGTCCTTGCCGTTGGCGCCGGGAGCACCTGGTGCGCCCTGCGGCCCGGCGGGGCCGGTCCCCTGGAAGCTCTTGGCGATCTTCTTGACTTCCTTCTTCTGCTTACCGGTGAGACCGCCGCCGGCGGCGAATGCGGTGCCGCCGAGTACGACGATCAGCGCGACGATGGCAACCACCAAACCGGCAGTGCCGAAGCGTTCCTTCAATGCTGAAAACATCTCTCTCCTCCGTTATCGAAGCTCAGTGGGCATTTGGCCCTGCGGTGGTCGGCCAGGAGGCAGGGGTGGCCCCACAGACGCAACCGCGCTTGATCTTGTGACCCATGTCCCTGTCCCTGTCCCTTTCATGTATCTCCTGGCCAGGCCCATCGATTGGGCTTCCCTAACCGCGCCAGGTCTAAGTGAGGTGACTGCCATCTCCTAACCGGTAACCGTCGATGCCGACGGCCACGACTAGGAACGGACAGCGCTGATGCTGCTCGAGGAGCGCTTCCCTTGTCCGTAGCCCTCGTTGCGGAGCCCCTGGTTGGAAATCGCTCGAACTACGCTCCAAGTGTCCGATCCCTGGAACGCTGCGTCGATCATTGCACATCTTGTTTGGAGACGCAAACCTCGAACTGTTGCTGTTAGGTGGCACGCGCGTCATTCCCGGATGAACGAAAGACCGCAGAGGCGCCAGGGGAGGAATAGCGGGGGCAAAGTCGCGACCCGCGACCAGCGCCCCTGCGGGTCGTGACATGGCAAGGTGTGGCGAGTCGCGATTGGCTGGATCTCCGGGGCTCGTGCCCAGGTGAGCAGGCTAGGCCGTCGCCCGGAAAGCTTGGCCATTGCCTACCTCCGGCGCTGGACACGCGGAAGACGAGCGCCAGGCCGCCAGCAGAAGGACTCCCTCGACAGCATGGTCGGCACTGCCAAGCTCGTCCACTCGAATCACGCCAAAGACGGTGTCGCCGATAAAGAGCCCGCACACCGCCGCCGCCAGGTAGAGCAACCCCACGATCAGCGCGTACCGTCTGGAGCCGCCGGGGTGCCGGCAGACCGCGATCCCCGCTATGCCAGTGCTTAGGTGCAGGAGACCGTGCCAGCCGTTGACGACGATCGAGATGCCAAGGACGTGGACCGTGCCGTTCCCGGCAAGAGCCGCGAAGCTGGACTCAGTCGCGAGGAAGACCGTGAGCCCGTTCCCGATCCACCAGACCCCGAAAACGAGAGCCGCGATCTGAGCCGGCGTGAATGCGCGCAACTTCGAGAATGCCGTTGCCATCTAGGTTGCCTCCCGGGCGTCGACCCGCTCCTTGGCGAGCTCGAGCTGGTCGTCGCCATAGAAGATCTCCTCATCCACCTCGATACAAGGAACACCGACGACGCCGCAGGCCCAAGCGCGATCGGTTGCCGCCCGAAGGGCCTGCTTGATCGCCTGATCCTCGATGGCGTCCGGCAGTTGTCGGGCCGGCAGGCCCACCGCGTCTGCGATGTCGACCAGCTCGTCCACCCGACTCAAGTCCGCCCCTTCCCGAAACGCACGCCTGAAGGCTGCCCGCGCGAAGGAGCAACCATTCACGCGCCGATCGGCCCAGACGGCCGCCCGCATCGCCTTCAGCGTGTTGTTCGGCCAGTCCGCCGGCCAAGCGATGGCCTCTATCCCGTAGCGCGCGGCTCGGGCCTCGACCTCTTCCATGCGGGTCTGCCTGTCACTTGTGTGGGCCCAGCTGCCCTTACCGCGCTTGACGAAGATGCCGCCGACAAGGACCGGTTGCAGTCGAGCCGGCACCTCGAAGACCCGTTCCGCCCGCTCGACCGCGAGGTAGGCATAAGGAGAGCCGAGGTCGTAGTAGATGATGGGAGAGGAAGCCATGCAATTAGCTGAACGAATAGCAAGTTATACCACTGGGCCATGACGCGAGGGAAAGAGCCGAAGAAGCCCGACAAGGTTCGGGACGCCCACCGCAGCAAGAACGCGATCCTGCGCGCAGCGAGGGACCTTTTCGCCGAACATGGCTTCGACGGCGTCAGCCTGAACGAGATCGCGGGCGCGGCAGATCTCTCTCGCGGCACCCCGAGCTACTTCTTCGGCTCCAAGGAAGACCTCTACGCGGCCGTTCTTCAGCGCGCCTTCGAGGAGCGGGAGAGCGCTACCCGTCGGGCCTGCGAGCCGCTCCTTGTCTGGGCGACCTCGGAGGACGAGAGCTCGATTCGTGACGCACTCATTAACGCGGTCAACGGCTATCTAGATTTTCTTCTTCAGCATCCAGCCTTCCTAAAGCTGGTTCTGCGAGAGGAGCTCGCCGGTGCCTCGCACCTTCAAAGCGTGCCGCGGGAGTCGAAGGCGATCGAGGAAGCATTCGAATCCCTCCGTTCCGCGGCGAGCGACCGAGGCCTCCGGTCGTTCGACGTGAAAGAGGCGGTTCTGGTGTTCGTCTCACTCACTTTCTTTCCGGCCGCCCATCGCTCTACGTTCATGGCTTCGATGGACAAGGATCTTGAAGATGGGAGTACCCGCCGGCGGCACGTGGAACTGGTGGTTACTCAACTCCTCTTCCTAATTGAGACCCCTAGGTAACGGCCGATCCTGGGCGGGTTATCCCACCCGATCAGCAACCAGGGAGGCACGTGAGACCTCGTGCCCCCGGGCGTCATCCATCTACTCGAGGCCCGATGCTTTAGTCCGAAGGCTCACGATAGCTCCCACACCTCTGCGAACCGATGGATCACCAAGTCGGTCGCGGGACTTCGGTATAGCGGGGGCGGGATTCGAACCCGCGACCTTCGGGTTATGAGCCCGATCCGGTGGACCTGCCGGGCTACGTGGAGCGCGTCCTAGAGCGGTTTCCGCCCGATTGAGATCGGCTGAGATCGGCTGGAGTCTGTGGGGCTTGTTGCCCCATTTGTTGCCCCAGTTCAACCGTCTTCGGGCACAACATCGGAGACCTCGCCCTGCCCGAGCGACGCAATGCGATGGACAAGCATCCGGGAGACGATCGAGATGCCGTAGTTGATCTGGTCTCTTTGCGGTGGTTGCTCGACTGGACGGCCGTGGACGATGTCGTTGCGAATGTCGTAGAGCTCGTCTAGAAGGGCAAGCTCATCGTCCGTCACCAATACGGCGTCCCGTTTGAGCCGGCGCCGCAAGCGCAAGGTAAGCGATTCGTGATTCAACCCGTCGATGGCTTCCTTGAGACGGTCCCGCTGCCGCTTACTTAGGTCGAGGTCCGCATGGTCGAGGACTAGCTTTTTGATCGCTTTCTTTTCCCGTTTCGTGAATAGCCTGCGCTCTCCCTTGCGCTTTTCGGCGTAGGACTCGATTGCCTGCCACAAAGCTCGAACCTGCATCAGTGGATCAGCCTCCGAAGCAGCAAGGCGTAGAGCAAGCAGCGCAAGGCGATCGTTGACTTCGAGCTTGACCGGCAAGGGAGGAGCGGTTGAGCTGTCATCGTCGCTCAGGCACCGCTTGATCGCTCGATCGGGCTCCGCCGGACGGCGGAGCCAAAGGCGCTTGGTCTCCGCGCCACAGACGTATACAACCGGGCCGCGGTGAGGAGCACGTAGGGCTTGTTGGCGGTCGAAAAGCTGGGGGCTACCGTCAGGGAGGGCCACCGCCCCATACCTTCCCCGCGTCGTCAGCCATGCAAGGGCGATGTCGATCTCTCCCAATCCCTCGTCCTCTGCTGCGTCGACCGTTTGGGCGGTCGGTTGTGCGACCGCGAAACTGTCGGCTTCGCGGAACTCCGCAATCATCTCGGCGCCGGTCTCTCCCGGCTCCCCTTTCTCAAGCAGACCGATTTTCTCTACCTCTTGCTCGCGAGGGACGATCGAGATCGTGCCCATTCGGAGCGGCTTGTCGACCTCGATCCCATGCAAGGGGGAGATCACATCGAACACCTCCGGCAGGTGCTCCTTCTTCTCTTCTTGAAGTAGCAGCTCGCCGTCCCAGCCGGATCGGGCGATCATCGCTCGGATGAGTTCGGCGGGCTCCATATTGGCCGCGAGCGTTCCACCGGCGACCTGCTCCGTCAGGGCGGCAGCCCCCTCGCAATCAAGCGTGACGAGGCGACCATCCGGATCAGCCCTCTGCACGACTCCAAGAAACATCTCGCGGCCCTCGCCGCCTTCTTCGACTCGGTCGCTCATCGGTGCCCAGTAGTCGATGGGCTCCGAACCAAGCAGATCGACATCGAGTTGGACAGTTGCCGTCGGCAAGGCGTCCAGGCCCTCTGAACTGGTCCCGCCAACAGCCGCTGAATCAGCCGAGGCTTTACCGAAACGAAGGATGCGGCGGTAGCGGCCCTGAAGAAGCTCCAGAATCGCCTGTTGACCTCGGCCGGCCCTTACCTCATCGAAGGCGTGATCCAGCCTGGCCAAAGCAAAGACGGGGAAATCGGTGAGCTCGTAATTAGATGGCTTCGCGGCACCGCTTTCGATGAACGAAAACAAACTGGGCATGCCCTTGGGAACGGAGCGGGTTAGTGGGCGAAGTTCATCTGCCAAAGCGCGGTACGCCGATTCTCGAAGGACGAAATGCGCGACAACGAGTTCGATCAATCCGCCGAGGGTCGCTGCTACGAGATCGCGAGCGCTGTAGGTCTCAAAGCCGCGCACGTAGAGGGGGTCGAGCGTCTTCCGAAGTTGAAGGAGATCGGCCTCGATCTTGCCTTCCTCAAATGCCTCAACTAGGAGGGCGTAGGGGCCAGTCCGTTGCAGCTGCTCCAGCCGCTCGGCGAAGAAGGCCGCTTGCGGCTCTGGGCGTGTCTCCGACGCGGTTGCCTCAGCCCTCAGTTCCTCTACTAGTCGTTCGCAGAAGCGAACAAAAGCGCCCAGCTCAAGCTGGGCCGCTCGCTCGCTCTGGGGAGAAATAGCGCCATCCAGCTCGATCTCCTCTTGCGCGGCGTCAAGGACCGCCCCCCAGCGATCTCCAGACTCCAGAACCCGCGTCAGCCCATTCTGCTCGGCCAGCTCGTGGACCTCGCGAAACTTCGCCTTCAACTCGTCTGCCTCGACCTGGCTCAAGTCCCTCACAAAGAGGCAATCGTGGTGGCCGGCATCGGTAACGCGACCACCGAGCTTCCATCGCCTCTCAGCCTCAGCAGCCACGGATCAGGCGTCAGTCCCGCACGCTCTACGCCGGACCTATCGTCGCGCCGACGATCCGACCGGGAAGGGGATCATCAGGCCCGAGACCCGCGCGCTTGCGGGCTCGGCGCTCGACCAGCTCGTCCACCATTTGCCGGCGCGGGCCTTCGGACTCCCCCACCGGGATCACCACGTAATCGCGCGGTTCTCCGGACTGATTGGGGAGCTGCCCCGGCCAGCCACGATTGAGGTTTTCACGCGCAAGCGAATCGTCGTCGGGATCGGGTTCGATGAAAATGGCCTGCGAGAAAGGCAGAGGCCGAATGACCTCTGCAGGGAATTGCCGGGCAGCCCGACGCACCGAGACGAGGTCGGCCTGGGTTTCCCCGTACACATATTCCTCCGCCCAGCCATAGGTGCGGAGGTTGATTTTCTCGACCTGTTTGGCGTCGATCTCGGCGACCGACAGGCCAGCGCTCGCGGGCTCAGGACGCAACAGAAGGCAGGCGTTACTACTGAGCGGGAACGTCGTCTCGACGCTCTCAGAGCTGAGGAGACCTTGGGCGGCCCAGGGAACCGGAGGAGCTGGATCATGGATCGCGTAGCCTCGGTCGCAGGTGATGATGCCGCCCCCGGGAGCCCGCAGCAGGGTCCAGTCGAAGGCGATGATCGGAGGTACAAGCTCCACCGCGTGGCGCAACCCCTCGGCGAAGGCAGCACCGCGCTCTCCGACGAGGCGCACCTTCCCTTCGCGGACGCTGTCGATCATCTCCTTCCGGTAGGCCTCGATCTCCGCCTCGTCGGCGTCCCTTCCGAAGAACTCGCGATGGCGCTCGGCAAACGCGGTGCGGTCGGAGAACATCTCGCTGGCGGCGTTCTGAAAGGCAGTCTCAGCGACAGCGGTGACCTGGGCGGCAGCATCGGGCGTACGCCTCGTCTGCACGGCGATGAAGAAGGCGATCGTCGCTCGCTGGCCCGGCGTGAGCGAATCGGGGTCTTCCAGCAGACACTTCAGCGCGGGTGCCGCATGATTCTCGATCAGGGCTAGATACCCCTCATTGCGGTTGGAGAGTTGCCCGTCCTCATCGAGCCCGGCGTATAGGCGATGTCGGGAAGCAGCTCCCTTCAGCGCGACTCGGCGCGGGGCCGCGCGACCGGCTGCCTTCATCTGAAAGATGCGCTCTCGGCCCTCATGGATAGATGAGAACTTCCGCAGCAGGAGCTGAGGCAGAAAGTGCTGGCGCTTCACATTGTTCTCCAAGGCACTGAAATCGCCGGAGAGAGACATCTCCCGAAAAGCGCTCGTCAGCGGGCTTTCGCGCATTGCCGCCGCTATGTGGTCGAACTCGCCCACGGCGACCAACGGTAGCGACGACTGATGGCGGCTTTGCCTCCCCGGCAGCGCCGCTCCGTTCACGCCGCCGAGACCAGGGCTATCGCGACGGCGGCGACGATCCCGAGGCCGGTGAGCGCGGCGCTGACGATCCCGATCTTTTCGTTGCGGGTGAAGTCACCCCAGGCCGGCAGGAATCGCTTCCCTTCCAGTCGCTGCCTGACCGGAGGATGCAGCCGTTCCAGCGCGTCCTTGCACGTCCCTTCGATCCGCTCGATCGCCTCCTGGGCGTTCTGCCCGAGCGAGCCGCGCAGCTCCCTCGGCCGCATTAGCTCGCGCAGGTGGGCGAAGCCCGAGATGCTTTCGGCGAAGACTTCGTTTATCCAGACGGCGTGCTCGTCGCTGCCGCGTGGCGCTTCTGGTCGCGGCTCTCGCGGCGCCGTGTGGCTTATGACGTGCTCGAGGTTCAGCAGGGCGATGTGGCCGGTCGACTCGGCCACGGCCTCGACCCGAAGCTGCGCCGCCGTCTGCCGGTCACGAAGATGGTTGAGCCTCGTCCGCAGGTCGTCCAGGTCGGCGCGGACCTTCCGGTTCGGATCGTCGGGGTACTGGAGGTTGTAGACCTTCGCGTTCAAGATTTCGCCGAGCACCCGCGACCGGCTGCGGTCCCCTTCCCGCTCCTCGCGCATCTGGTTCTCCTGATCGGCAGCGATCGCGTCGAAGTTGGCCAGGGTGAACGACCACTCCCGCCAGCGCTCGGCCTCGGCCGGATCGAATGGTTCGCGCTGGCCGGGATACTCGGCCTCCGCGTCCTCGCCGGCCTCTGGGGCGAGCTCGACCAGGTCGCCCCGGAGCGCGACGAACTCTCGGGCCAACTCCTCGTCCTCCTCGGCGTACTTCCGTTCGGCCTCCTCCACCTCGGCCGAAAGCGCCTTGACGACCCGCTCGATCCGGCGGTTCTCCCGCAGTAGCCCCAGGTACTCGCCGAGGCGACGAAAGAACGCCTGCCCCTCCGCGTTCATCGCGGCCTCGTAGGCGCCGTTCAACTGCTCAAGCGGGGTTGCCACGGTCGGCGGCAGGATAGCCCCGAGGGTCAGACCGGCTGGTCGGAAAGCCTGTAGCCGTGGCCGTGGCCGTGGCAGTTGACGATGAAGCCAGCAGCGCCGGCGTCCCGGAGCTTGCAGCGAGTCCGGCTCGCGTGGGAGTCGAGAGAGCGGAGCTTGCTGGTGCCCCTGCTCCCCCACAGCTCGCGCAGCAGCTCCTGCTTCGTGAAGACGCGGCCGGGCTCGGTCGCCAGCAGCGCGATCAGTTCATATTCGTGTGCGGTCAGCCGCAGCTCGACGCCCCGGACTTCGACCCGGCGACCGGCGGGGTCGACCAGCAGCGGGCCGACCCGGATCGGAGACAGATCATCGGGCCTTACGGCGTCGAAGATGCTGCCGTCGATGTGCCCTCGGCAAAGTGGGCGCCAGTCGTTGCCGTCGCCCAGCTTCGCCTTGATCTGCCAATGGCCGCCATCGGTCAGGCGGACCTCCAACTCACCGCCATCGGGGGTCTTGATCGAGGCGGTGGTGAAGCGACCGGGAACCAGCACCGTCACCGACCCCTCGCTGAATCGAGCATCCGCAGCGACTCCGTAGCCAGGTCGTCGGCGCCGCAGTCGGCGACGAGATAGGGGTCTTCGGCTTCCTCGCCATCGGCGCCGCCGACGTAGACGCAGGCCAGGAAGCGCTGCTCGTCTTCTTCGCCCTTCGTGACCCAGAGATAGGGGCTGTCGGGGGCGGTGCCGGTGTAGATCGAGGCGCAGAAGATGCCGCCGCCAAGATGCTCGGAGCCGACCCAGGCGAAGACATCTCGATCGAACTCGGGATGAGCAGCCAGCAGGTCGAGCGCCCGATCATCGACCCGGCCCTCGACCGTCGGCACGGCCGCGATCGCCTCGCCGTCTCGATAGAGGCGCGGGTGCCTAGCCGGCCGGCTCGGGCAAGAGGCCAGCCCGCAGGTCTGCCCCCGGTCCAGTTGAGCCGCCGTGCAATTGCAAATGCGGATTCGCTTGCCCATCAGAAGACCCCCTCGGTGCCGAACTCGCGGCGGCACGCGGCGCGCTGCTCGTCGGAGATATTCAGGTTGGGGCAGTTCGCCTGTCCGCAGGTGTCACCGCGCTCCAGCGCCGTATTGGTGCATCCGCAGATTTCGATCTCGGTGACGATCACGGCCGCGTCGGTCTCGTCGCCGCCGTTCTCTTTCGTGTTGTTGTTGGCGTTGCTCATCGTTGGTTCCTTCCGTCTCGGATTAGCTTGCGAGGACTTGGTCGAATGCCGCCGCGCTCTCGGGTGCGGAGGCGGGCAGAAGCGGGTCGAGGTCGAGGGCCGGGGCCTCGTCTCCGGGCAGCAGGTGCGTGTAGCGGCTGAGGGTGAACGCGGCCGAGTGATGCCCGAGCGCGCGGCTGAGCTGGAGGAGGTTGGTCCCTCGGCTCAGGTGAAGCGAGGCGAACGTGTGGCGGAACGTGTGGAAGCCCGCCCAGGGGGCGTTGACCTCCTCCACGATCGGCTTGAGGTGCCGGCGAAGCAGGTTGCCGTACTCCAAGACGTTGCCCGCCCTGTTCGTGAAGACGAGCGCAGTCGATTCCTGATCCGCCATATCGGCGAAGTGCGAGCGAACGCGGCAGACGAGCGAATCGGGCAGCGCGACCTCGCGGCGGCCGTACTTCGTCTTCGGCGGCTCGACCCGGCCTTTGACGATTCCGCGGCGGACGCAGACCTCAGGCTTGGAGCCGTCTAGCTGGAGGTGCAGGCGCTGGAGGGCGATGGCCTCGCTGATCCGCAGGCCGGTGGTCGCCAGCAGCTCGAACAGCAGCTTGTAGCTCTCCGGCGCCATCGCCAAGACCGCCGCAAGCTGCTCGCGGCTGAACACCCTGATTTCTTCTTCGTCCTCATCCGCGATGTCCTCGCGGTGAGGAAGCGCCAGCCCCTGAGAGGGGTTGTGGCGGATCAGCCCCTCGCGGTTCGCGGTCGTCAGCGCCGCCCGCAGCGGAATGACGATGTTGGCGATGGTCGAGTCGCTGAGACGTTTGCCCTGCTCGTCCTCGTCGGCCAGCCAGTCCACGAAGCGGGCAAGCTGGAAGGTGGACACGTCGACCAGCTTCAACTTGGCCGAGAAGTAGGGGTGGGCGTAGTTGGCGATCAGCCGCCGGTATTCGTCGCGGGTGTTCTCGCGGAAGCCACGACGACCCTGGCCGCGATAGCGCTCGACCCATTCATCGAGGAAAGGCCGGAACTTGATCGCGGTCGGCGCCTGGAGCTCGCCGCGATCGCGGTCGGTCTCGCTCTCGCGCTTGATCCGGCGCGCGGCGTCATAGGTGTTCGCGTTGCGCTTGCGCTGCTTGCCGGCGACGCGAATGACGGCGACGTAGCCGACCGTGGCGCCGTGGCCGTCGATTCGCTTGAAGACGCCGGGCGTCTTGGTCTTGACGAGACGGCGCTTGTCGCCGCACCCGTCACCGTCCGATTGAACGTCCCTATCCTGGGAATTGCTCATGGGGCTTGCTCCTCATGGGCCGGGGGCGGGCCGTTGCTGCGGCGCCGCCCCGTTTTGCTTTTCTCGGACAAAACGTTAACAGGATGATGCGCCCTGTATTCACGGTTCAGAGTCCCGCAATCCCTGCTCTCATGGGACATTCGGCGGGTCGGGATCACGGCTTTCCCCCCGCTGCCGTCACGTACTCGTCCAGCGTCTGCCGGCGGTAGAGAGGGGTGCGCCCGTCGTATCCGTCCGGCGTCAGCAGGCCGGCGCTGGTCAGTTCGTGAATGCGCCTGCGCGAGACGCAGATGTAGCGGCCGGCGGCCTCGGGGTTCAAGTAGCCCTCGCCCTCGGCGGCGGTGCCGTGAAGGCGGTCGGCGACCTGCTCGGCGACGGTGGCGGCCAGCGCCTCCACGAAGCGGTCGTCTGCCCGCAGCACCGGCATCCCGGCAGGACGGGGGCGCTCGCTGGCTGGCCGGGCCCCGGCCATCTCAGCCGACCCCCTCCCCCAGCCAGTCCACCGCCTCGCCGGGGTCAGCGAGAGTCCGGCAGATCGGGGCGAACGGCCCGCGATCGGTGAGGTCGTCCAGCAGGCAGATCGAGACCTCGACCTCCGGGGTCTCGGCGAAGTCGGGGTCCTGGCCGCAGAGCGCGAGCACGGTCCGGCGGCGATCCTCCAGCCGGTCGCTGGACCGGCCGGCGAGGACGACCAGCACGGTCGGGAAGACCCCGTACAGCCGCGACCACAGCGGCGCCGACCCGCCGGCCGCGTCCTCGACGGGGACGGTGCGGCGATAGAGGCGCGCATAGCGGCCGAGCCGGTGCGCGAGGTCGGCGGCCGAGCGGGTCGCGCGGTCGAGCTCGATGAACCTGTAGGCGATGGCGGTCTGCCCGCCGGCCTCGGCGAGCTGGTAGGTCAGAACCGCGTCGGAGATCAACTGTTCGGGAGTCCGCCTTCCCGGCGGCGGCCCCAGCGAGTGCGCCACCTCATGCAGCCAGTCGAACGGGCCGCACTCGTCGCCGCGCTCGCGGGCCGCCCGCACGAAGGCGAGCCCCACATCGTTGACGGCGATCGTGTGCTTCTGGAGGGGGCCGGCGGCCTGCTCGGGTGAGATCACCTTGCGCCGGGTCTCCGCGCGGCTCGGGATCGTCGCGGCGGCATCGACGCCGCGCTCGGTCAGGTGCCAGAGAAGCCGCCGCCCCGGCAGCGAGGTCGATTCGGCAAGCCCGACCTCGCGCAGCAGGGCGAGCTGTTCCTGAGCCCAGCGCCTGGAGGCCCGAGGCGCGTGCAGCTCGTGGACCTGCGCCGTCGAAAGCAGCCGGTGTTGGTTGAGGCTTTCCAGCACCGCGATGGCGGTCTCGCCGAGCCGTCGCAGCGGGTGCTCGGCGGCGGTCAACTCGCCGCCCCGGTGTCGAGGGTCTGACGACCGCCGCTGGCGCGCCCCGGCTGCTGCCGTCGAGAGCCGGCGAGGTGCTTGACGATCTCCTGCGGGTGGCGGTCGAGCCGATCCAGCGTCTCGGCGACCGGGGCGCGGCCGAGATTGCCGTCGATCGCGGCGTCGAGCGCCCGCAGGCCCTCCGGGTGGCACTGGTCGGGGAACATCTCCTCGACCGGCACGCCGCCGAGCCGGAACGGCCGGCTGATCTCGCCGTCGAGGGTGACGGAGGCGAGGCTGTGAAAGCGGGGCAGCTGCCCGATCGTCTCGGCACTCACCTCGCCGCCGAGCTCGCTGGCGAGCAGCTTTGAGCCCTTCGCGTTCAGCGCCGTCGTCATCAGATGGGAGCGGTTCGTGGTGACCGCGTCGCGGGTCGCCGCCGTCAGCCGCTCGGGGTTCTGGTTCAGCAGCAGCGCCCGCACCCCGAACTTCGCGACCTGCTCCAGCAGAGCGGCCAGCGTGCCCGAGGATGCCCCGTCGTAAATCTGGACCTCGTCCAGCCACACGTAGAACTCGCGGCGGCGATCGGGACGGGTGATGTCGGCCCTGGACTTCGCGCCGTGCAGGGCGTCGAAGACGACAAAGTTGGCGATCAGCCGATCGCGCCCCGAACCCGAGCCGGGACAGACGAGGACGATCTGCCCGGAGTCCATCGCCGCGCGAATGTCATAGGTCGCGAGGGGGCTGCCGAGCAGCGCGGCGGTGGACGGCGCCGCCCGCAGCCGGTCGATCAGGTTCGTGACCGGCGTGATCGCCTCGGGCGCAAGGCGCGGGAATCGTTCGTGGAAGAACTGCCGGACCGGGACCGACACATGCGGCAGCACCGCCTCCCGCCAGTCGTCGTCGCTCAGCAGGACGGGGATCTCGAAGATCGTCGGCGCCAGCTCGGCCGGGAGCCGGCGGGCGAGGTCGACCAGCGCCTGCGCCGCCTGCGTGGTCAGGTTGAGCGCGCGGGCGTTGACCTCGTCCCAGCGCAGGGCCGAGGCGAAGGCATCGACCACGGCATCGACCTGGCCGGCGGCCCGCCTCGGCGAGCGGCCGGCGACGGCGAACAGGTTCCAGGCGGGCTGGCGATCGAGGTCGGCGAGGTTGACTTCCACGACCCGCTCTCGCAGCCCCTCCTCGGTCAGGTAGGCCTTGATCCGGTTGAGCGCGTCGAGGTGCGGGTCGAGGAACAGGCATCCGTGCCCCGAGCGGGCTACATGCAGGAACTGGCCGATCGCGGTCTCCGTCTTCCCGAACCGGCTGCGGCCGGCCATGTAGAAGAAGAAGGTGTCTCGCAGGGGGACGCCGACCATCCGCTCCCCCGTCTCGGTCTGCACGTTCCCGAGCGGCAGCAGGCCTGCCTGCCCGGCGAAGGTCGGCAGCTCTCGGGGCGGCGGTGGAACCGCCCCACCGGAGCGCAGGACGTTCGGCGAAGCGCATTGCTTGCTCGGCGGCTTCAACAGGCCCGCGATCTCGCTCGCGGTCACGACCCGGCGGCGGGCCGGGCGGAACAGCCCGGTCGCGAGGCGGTGGTCGAACCCGCGACGGCGCCCCGGAAGGTCGGAGCCGAGGAAGGCGACGCCGGGGAGGCGGAGTCCCGAGACGCGCAGGTGGTTCTCCCCAGCGAAGGCGTCGAAGGCGGCCAGGATGCCGGCGAGCTGGGCCTTCGCCCGGCCGGGGACGGGCGAGGCGACCCGGATCAGAACCTGCATCTCAAACAGCGGCTCGTCGGTCCCGAGCTTCCGGGCCAGCGCCTGGCGCCCCACCCTCTGCTCCACCAGCTCGGCCGGCGGCGCGGCGGCGCGGCGGCGATCGCCGCCGCCCAAGAGGTCGGTCAGCTCGTCTCCCGGCGACGGTGAAGGCGCCCGGTGGCGAGCGCGCCGAAGCAGCCGCCGCCGCAGGCGCCGGCGCTTCCCCGGCGTGACCGGCAGGAGATCGACGCAGATCGTCGCGCTGTCGCCGCCGGCCGGATCGAGGGCATCGATCGCGCGGGCGAAGCCCGAGAGCGGATCGGGATCGAGGCCGGCCGCCCGCAGCGGCTCGCTGCTCGCCCTGGCAAGGACAAGCTCGGCACGGACGACCTCCCCCGCCGGGGGCTTGGCCGGCGCCTCCTCCGGGGCGGTGCGGAGCTCGACTCCCTGGTAGGCGGACATCGCCGCGCGCAGAGCGCCCCGCGCCCGCTCGGGCACCTCGACGCAGTAGCGGAGGTTCCCGGCGGGGTCGGCGTCGAGCCTCAGCCGGACCGCGCTCGCCGGGGCGTCGAGCAAGCCGCGAAGCGCTCGCCGGGAACGGCTGAGGCCGGAGGCGAAGCGGACGACGGACTCGGGTGAGGGATCGAAGGAATCGGCGGGGATCGCGAGGATCGCCACGCGGTGATCGAGAGATCGGCGAGTGACAACGAGCCGGGCGACGAGCACCGCGCAGGCGAACATCAGCAGAGCCCCGGCGAGGCTGACGGCAGCGGGACGTTCCGCAAGCTCGCGAAGCGTGACCAGCCATTGACGGAGGCTGGCGGCGACGAACAGAGCGGCGATAGCTGCCGCGAGGAGAGCGAGCGGGACTGCGTCCCGCCGGTCTGACTCACTCACGGATTGACCCCCTTCGGGGATAGATGCCAGCGAAGGCCACCGGCGCCGGGGTCCGGCAGGACGCGGCCTGGCAGCCGGTCGCCGCCTGGCCCATGCGAGCCGCAGTGCGAAGTGCAGTGCGAGCCACAGTGCGAGCCGCAGTGCGAAGTGCAGCGCGAGCTTCGATCGGCGGTCATTGCTCGCCCCCTCGATCCAGGCTGTGGCGGGCCGCCGCCGCGACGACGAGCCGCGCGAGCGGCGGGCAGACCGCGTTGCCGATCTGGAGGAAGCAGCGAGTCCGCGAGCCCCGCCAGGGGTAGTCGGCCGGGAAGCCCTGAAGGACCGCCGCCTCCTCGACGCTGACGCGGACGGCGTTCTTGAACTGCGAGGGCCACTTGTCCCCCTGCCGCCAGCTCGGATCGCGGTCCTTCGCCGAGGGCGCGGCGATCCGCGGATCGGCCAGCACGGTCGTCGCCGGGCGCCGCCTCGTCCACTCGGGCCGGCGGTCAGCCATCGCCGTCGCCGCCCTTCGCCGAGCGCTCGACCGTCCACGATCCCGAAGCCGAGTCGAGGGTCCGCGCCGGGCACGTCGCGGGGCGGCTGAGGCCTTGCGGGCGACGGCCGCTGTTGGTCTGGTTGTTGGTGAAGGTGACGGCGTCCCGCGCCCAGCCGAGGGCGTCGGCCATACTGACCCAGGGCCGCAGGGCCTCCTCCCCCTCGCGGACCTCGTCGGGGCGGCGCGGGTTGTAGGAGCGATGGGTCGGTACGGGCAGCTGCGCCGGGCCGTCGAGCGAGGCGACCAGGTAGGCGCGCTTGCGGGTCTGCGGGACGCCGAACTGCTCGGCGCTCAACACCCCCGCCGTCGCGTCGTAGCCGTGGCTCGCGAGCAGGCCGGCGAACAGCGACCAAAGCTCGAGGACGCCCGGCACCTGCTCCAGCGCGACCCAACGGGGTCGCAGCGCGACCGCCCAGCGCAGCGGCTCGACCGTGAGCAGCGAGCGCGGATCGCGGCAGGCGGCAAGGTGCTCGGCACGGGTGTCGTGGCCGGCGGCGAGCTCGTGGGCGCAGGCGATCACCCGCTCCTTGTCGAAGCGGCCGAGTCCCTTACCGGCGGTCGAATACGCCTGGCAGGGCGGCGAGCCGATCAGCCCCCAGACCGGCGCGAACTCCGCGGGGTCGAGCGCGGCGATGTCCGCTTCGATCCGCTCATGCCCGGCGGCGCGCGCCGTGGCGCAGGCCCAACGGTCGACGTCGATGCCGACCGCCACGTAGCCAAGCTCGCGCAGTCCCTCGTCCCAGCCGCCGGCACCGGCGAAGAGATCAACGATCCGACCGGGCTGCATCAGCTCATCGCCCCCCGTCGCGCTGCGGACTCATAGGCGAGGATGCGGCGCCCAATCCACTCGGCGATCTGCGGGACGAGGGCGTTGCCGAGGGCGGCAAGGCGGTCCACCCGAGCGGGAACCCCATCAGCCACTCGACCCACAGCGGGTTCAACCCGCCACGGATGCCCTTCGGAACCGCCCTGTCGGTCAACGTGTCGCCGGGGTTCCGAAGAGGGCTGCCTGGTCGCCGTGCGGCGGTCGATTGACGTGAGCCTCGCGAATCTCCGCGGATCGGCGTCGGCCAGGATCTCCGCTCGGCTTCGTTGACCGCCCGTCCGAGCTCGTTCCCGCTCGGCCCCGGGTTCCGCCGCTGCCCCCGCTTCGGCATCCCGTGCGGGGTAGGCCACGATCCAGACCCGCTTTCGCAGGTGGGGTGCCCCGAACTCTCCAGCCGATAGGCACGCCCACTCCGCGTCATACCCTGCTTCGGCCAGGTCGCCGAGAACTCGCCCGATCGGCCCTCGCTCCCAGCGCTTGCCCCCGGTGAGCAGGGCGGGCACGTTCTCCACGACGACGTAGCGGGGTCGAAGCTCGCGAACGATCCGGGCGTACTCGGCCCAAAGACCCGAGCGGGCGCCGTCGATCCCGGCTCCCCTGCCGGCGCTGCTGAGGTCCTGGCAGGGGAAGCCGCCGCAGAGGAGGTCGACCGGGTCGAGGTTCCTGGCGCCGACCTCGCGCACGTCTTCGAAGCGGGCGGCGTCGGGGAAGTGGCGGGCGAGGACGGCGCGGCAGTAGGAGTCGAGCTCGACCTGCCATGAGACGCGCATCCCGGCGCGCTCGAAGCCGAGGTCGAATCCGCCGATGCCCGAGAAGAGGCTGCCGACATTCACAGCCCGTTCCTCGTTGCGCTGCGCCTGGCGGCCGAGCTGAAGACCGGGACATAGGCCCGCCCCGAGTCGTGGTAGCGCCGCAGGAAACGATGCCATCCCTCCCGCGCGGCCCGGACGGTGGAGGCACCGATGCGCAGCACCGCACGATTCCCGCGCGCCCCGACAAGTTCGACCGTCAACCTGCCGCTTCGATACGGGACGTGCTGAAGAGCCCGGCGCGAGCCAAGCGCGCGCTCGGCACGCCGAGACGCGGCGCTGCCCTCCTGATCCTGGGGGTCCTGCCGGCGCCGCGGCGGCGGGACGGGCTCGCTCCGGGCAGGCGCGGGATCCGGCGCCGTGGCGGGCGCCTCCGAATGCACCGGCGAGGGCTCGGCGACCCTCGCGCCCTCCGGCTCGGAGGCGGCGAGGACGAAGAGCGCGGCGAAGCCGAGCATGATCGCGCTCGCAAAAGCTACGACGGCGCGGCCGACGCGCGGCTCGAGCGGTTCGTCGAGGAGAGCGCGGAAGCGGTCAACCATCTCCGCCGACCCCGCTCCCGGTGCTCGGTGGATGGGCGTAGCCGAAGATCGGCCCCGGCATCCCGTAGGCCAGGGCCTGGGAGGGGAGGAAGGGGCCGTTACGGGAGACCCGGTCGCCGAAGTTGCCGTCGATCGTCGTGATCTGCCCGCCGGGGAAGACGCGCTCGACGATGCCGACGTGATCGCTTGCCGTCGGCCCGGAGCCATAGAGGACGGCGTCACCCGGTGCCGGCGTCGCGCTCGGCGGCAGGACGCGGGCGCCGTCGGCTTCGGCGGTCGAGAGCGGCGGGTCGCCGGGGGCCGTGCCGCCGAAGACGCCGCCGCGTTCATGGGCCTTGGCCCATTCGTAGATCGTCCCCGAATAGGCGTAGGCGGCGGTCGAGCCGTGGAGGGGCACGCCGGCCTTCTTCCAGACCCAGGCGACGAAGAGCGAGCACCACTGCTCGCAGGGGCCGTAGGGGTTGCAGTTGGAGCCGGGCGGGCTCTCGGGGGTGCCGAGCTGGCTCTGCGCGATGCGGACGATCTCGCCGGCGCCCGCGGCGGTCGAGCTCGACCCGCCGCACGCCGAGCCGCCGCCGCCCGCTTCCTGGCCGGTCGCGACCGAGCTGGTCGGGGCCGGCGAGCCTTTGCCGCGGAAGCCGTACTCGACGGCTCGCTGCATCACCTCGTCGGCGTAGTCGGCAACCCCGTCCCCGCAGGCGCCGTAGTAGTTGCAGGCGGCCTCGTGATAGGCGGCATAGGAGTCGCCCCGCAGGCCGAAGACCGGGCGCATCATCCGCGCGGCGGTGAAGACCGCGTCGGCAGGGTCGAAGGGGTCAGCGCCGCCGCCGTCGGCGTCGACCTTGTAGCGGTCCCAGATCGTCGGGCCGGGTCCGGGGCTGCACGCCGATTCGGGGACGATCGCGATCTGCATCGGCCCGCCGCAGCCGGAGGGGTAGACGTGGGCGCAGGCGCGGTGGCCGCACTCCTGGTAGCCGATCGAGGCGAGGAAGGCCCATTCGACGCCGTAGCGCTCGCCCGCCTGCTGGTAGATCCGAAGGCGCCTCGGCGGGATCTCGGTTACCGCGGCGCGGGTCGCCGGGGCGGCCAGCGCCGTCCCACCGCCGCCGAGGCAGCCGATCTGCGAGCCGAGGATCGCCATCACCGTGCCGGTGATCGCCACGACCACGACCGCCAGGGCGCCGGTGGCGAGCAGGGCGAGGAGCGACCCGCTGCTGCGCCGCGCCCTCAACCCTGGCCTCCCTTCGGCCGCCGCCACCTGCGCCGCGGAGGCGAGGGCGCGAGCCCGGGCTTCGACTCCTCCGCTGCCGGCGGCGATCCCGGGACCTTGCGGCTGCGCTCGGCCTCGGCGCGGAGCTCGGCGCCGAGGCTCTCCTCCTCCTCGGTCGGGGAGGCGGTGCCGCCGGTCGGCGGCTGGGTCGCCTGCCGGGCGCCCTGCCTTCCCTCGCCCCGCGAGGGGTGGGCGGCCCGCTCGGCGCTCCCCGATCGCGGCTCTCCCTGCTTCGCGCCCGCTACTCCCTTCCTCCTAGCTCCGGGCTTGCGCTTGAGGGCCGCGCCATCGTCCCCGGACGCGCCGCCCGAGGCCGCCGGGCGAGACGTGGAGCCCTCGGCAGACCTCGGGTTCCTCCGCGTGAGCTCGTCGCCGGGCTCCTTCGAGGGGCGCCTGGTGTCGGCAGCCGCGGCGGCAGGGGCGGCGATACCTCCGACCGGAGCGCTTCGGCTGGTGCCGGAAAGCGGCCTGCGGCCAGGTCGATCCCGATCGCCGCCGACCCCTCCCGCGAACCCCGAGACGAGGCGACCCGGGACTCCGGCCACCGAGCGCGTCCCGCGCCGCAGGGGTCGGGCGAGCCGCCCCGCGGCGCCACCGGCGGCATAGAGCGACAAAAGCTTCAGCGAAGCGTCGCGCCCCGGCGCCCCCGGGCCGGTCGCGATCCCGACGAGGCTCTCGGCGAGCGTGCGCCGCTGCAGGAAGACGGCCCAGAAGAAGAGGGACTGCAAGCCGAAGGACATCAGCCAGCCGAGCTGCGCGGTCGCGCTCGACAGGGCGGCCGTGACGGCGAGGAGGACCGCGAGGATCAGCGAGTAGGCCGCCTTTCGCAGCAGGTAGCCGGCCAGCTTCTCCAGCCATCCCTTGAAGAAGTCGTGACCGCGTCCGGGGATCACCGCCGCGATCAGCGCGACCGGGCTGAAGGCGAGCAGGAGGAGCAGCAGGACCTGGGCGAGGATCACCCCGATCGAGAGCGCGCCCAGGAGCAGGAAGGCCCCGAGCTCGCCGACGAAGAGGACGATCGCCAGCAGCAGGCGCTGGTACTGGCCGCCCTCCTCCATCGCGTCGGTGGCGGGCTTGTCGGCGACGCCGAGGCGATAGCCGGTCCGCTCGGCGTCTGGGAGGCCCGAGGCGTCGCCGTCGTTCAGCGCCTCGTACTCTTCGTCGCGCTCGTCCTTGCCGTCGGCGCCGAGGCTGTAGCGGAGAAAGCGCGGCGCGTACTTCTCGGCGTTGTTGACGCAGACCTTGCCGTCGGCGCTGACCTCGGTGCCATCCTGGAGGCGGCGGGCGAGCGTGGCGTCGCGAGGGGGATCTGAGGCGAGCGGGCGAACCGGGACCGATACCGGGTCGGTATCTTCGTCGCCGGTGCCGGCGCGGACGCAATGTTCAAGGCCGCCGAAGTTGAGGACTACCCAGGGCTTGAAGACCAGTAGGTCGAAGAGCTCCTCGCCGGCGCCCTTCCTGGCTTCCCGCGCGTTCGAGGGGGTGCCGCGAGAGGAGATCGACAGGAACGCCCCCGACATCTGGTTCGTCCACCCCGAGACGCTGCCGATCGTCGTCCCCGGTTGGGCGACGAAGAACAGGGCCGCCACCACGTAGATCAGCGAGAGCGCGAGCGCCCCGGCGGTCTCGGAGTAGCGGCGCTGCACCAGCGCCTTCCACATCGCCCAGATGCCCGCGACGGCGACGGCGAGGACAAGCCAGGGCTCGCCGAGGACGTCGGCGTAGATCGAGTGGATCGCGCGGGCCACCGGCGCGAGCGCTCCGGCGCCGCCGGTCGCCTGCGAGCCGTTGACCAGGTCGAGGCCGAAGGCGAAGCCGAAGAGGGTGATCAGCAGGCTCGCCAGGAAGCTCGTTATGAGCCAGAGGATCGAAGCGAGGAAGTAGGCGATCATCGGCGGCACGCCGGAGGCGTCCACCCCGCCGGTCAGCGACGCCGAGACCGCGTCGAAGTGCTGGTCGAGCGAGTAGTTGACCAGCGGGTAGCGGCCGGCGATCCCGCCGGGCCCCAGCTGCGGAGCGGGGCCGACGTTGCCCCAGACGTCGGTGGCCGCGCCCGCGAGCGGATGGGCGCCGAGCACGAGCAGAGCCGCGAGGAGGAGGGCCGGGAGGAGGACCCGGCCGACGCGCCCCCGATTCCCAGGGGAGCTCAAGCGCCCGCCGCCTTCGGGGTGGTGTCGAGCGCGGCCAGGAGCTCGGGGAAGACGAGGTCGAACTGCACCTCGCCGACGCGGCCGTCGAGGTCGCGCATCAGGCAGAGGCCCTGGCGGTATTCGGTCAGCCGCGAGCGGAGCGCCGGGTCGTCGGGGTCGAGGCCCAGGATGCCGAGCGCCCGCTCGGCCTCGGCGAGGGAGTCCTGGCCGAAGATGAAGAAGGCCCCGACCAGCTCGGAGAGCTCGCCGAGGTCGGCGAGCCGCTGGGTGGCCAGCAGGATCGTCGCGTTCATCGAGCGGGCCAGGCGCATCAGCCGGTTCAGCAGAAGCCGGCCCTGCGTCGATGCCAGGAGAAACCACGCCTCGTCCAGCAGCACGATCTTGTGTCGTTGGCGGTTCGTTGCGACGAGGCGCAGAGCTTTTGCCGCGACCAGGGTGAGCGTCGCCACGGAGACGCGCTCGGCGCGGGTGTAGGTCTCGCGGGAGGCGCCGGGGTCGGGGAGCGAGAGCCCAGGCGTGCGGATCGTGATCACCGAGGGCTCGGGCCTCACGCCGCCTCCTCGATCGGCGCGAAGCCCAGGCGCGCGAGCCCGAAGTCCGAGAGGACCTCCAGGGCCTCGCCGGCTTCGCGCGCCGCCTCGCCCTCGCCCCCGCGGAGGCGCTCGACGACGCAGAGAAGACTTTCCTCCCCGGCGCGGACGGCGTCGCGCACCGCCCGGTCGATCGCGACCTCCCAGGAGGCGGGCAGATCCCTCAACAGCTCGATCAGGTAGCTCGAGGCGAGCTCCTCGCGCAGCTCGGGCAGCCCGACCTGTAGCGGGTCGAGCTTTCCCCGGTTCTCTGGATGCCCGGAGAGCTCCAGCACCTCCACCCGGCCCGCCAGCTCGGGGACGCCCTCCAGGTTGTGGTCGGGCTTGGGGTCGAAGGTGACGACCAGCGAGCCGCGCGCGGCGGCGCCGTAGGCGATCGACTCCCCCGCCACGGTCTTGCCGCTCCCGGGCGTGCCGGCGAGAAGGACCCCGGGCGAGCGCGAGGTCCGCGGCGCCTCGGTCGGGTCGAAACGCACGGGCCGCGGGTTGCCTACGGTGGTGAAGCCGATATAGGGGCCGCTGCGGGAGCCGACCTCGTTGCTTGCAACCGGCACCATCGCGCCCAGCTGCTCGACCGTCATCTGCTGGCGGTAGTCGGCCACCGAGCCCGAGTCGGTGCGCGGCAGGTGGTCGAAGAAGAGCCGGTGCTGGAGCCCGCGCGGGCGGTGCAGCCGCACCTCGCCGAAGCGCTCGCGAAGGACCTCCACCCGCCGCTCCAGCTCGGCGCGGTCCGCTGCCCCGACGGCCAGGGAGAGGTAGGCGCGGAGCATCGGCGGGTGCGCGGAGGAGGAGAGGATGGCCTCGAGCTCGCGCGCCAGCTCGCGGTCCACCTCGGCCTGCCAGCCGGGGCCGGCGTGGGAGCCTTCGGCCTGCTCGCGGTAGGCGTGCTCGACGTCGAGGATGCGCTTCCTGACCTGCCCGAGCGCCTCGCGGTTGCCGATCCAGCGGGCGTGAAGGACGGCGTCGACCGGGAAGCCGGCGCCTTCGAGCGGCGCGAAGAGGAGCTCGGCGGCGCCGGGGAACTCGGCCTCCTCGGCGAGCGATCCCGCGCACAGAAACGCCTGGAAGGAGCGCCCCTCCTCTGCTTCGACCAGGAGCGAGGGAGGCTCTGCGGGGTCCTCGGTCATCGGCTCGTTCGCGCAGCGCCAGAGGTCGTGCTCGAGCGGCTCATACGCGGTCGAGCCCTCCGCCTCGACGACCAGCGCGTCGGGCCGCCAGGCGTCCTCGAGTTCGGGCTCGGCCACTCCCCGGCAGCCCCCGCGGCGAAGCAGCCACTGCAGCTCGCGCGTCTTCGCGCGCCGCAGCCGGGCGATCCCCGCCAGGCGCGAGAAGGTCCGCTCCTCGGCGGCGGCGAGCGCTTCGAGCTCGGCGCCGGAGATCGGTCTGGGGCCTGCGACCCCCGCCAGCTCCTCGACCCGCCGCCGGGCGCGGTCGAGGCTGCGCAGGTATCCCTTCGCCGGCTCGGCCAGGGAGACGGCGAGGTAGATCTCCGGCAGATGCGGATCGAGCCCGGCGAGCCGGTCCCGGTGTCCTTCGAGGTAGCGGCGCCAGAGCGCGGGGTCGGCGTGGCGCTCCTCGGCGCTCTCGACCAGCCCCTCGGCGTAGCGCTCGGCGGGATAGGAGCGCTGGACCCGCCAGATCGAGAAGTCCGCGCCGACGAGGTGGCCGAAGCGCTCGATCCGGTGAAGGAGCGCCCACTTCTCGCTCGTCGGGATGAAGGGATAGGAGACCGGCTCGGCGCGGTAGAGCGCGGCGGCCTCCCCACCGGCCCCGATCAGGATGTTCCGCCGCGCGTAGCGGAGCGGAAAGACGCTCATCGGCGCACCTCCAGGACCTCGCCGGCGCCGATCGCAAGGCGCCTGGTCACCAGCTCGCCGGCCCCCGGCGTCCCGCGCCGGGGCCTCGCACCGAGCCGGCCTTGCCGCAGGCGGGCGCGGCGCACCCTCATCTCCGAGGCGAAGGCGACGCTCGCCATGCCATGCACCCGGGCTCGCCGCAGCCCGGGCGCGTGCTCGTCGGGCGCGACCCAGACACCGGCGGCGCGCAGCTGGGGCCTTCCCGGCGGCGGCATCGCCCGCCCCAGCGAGCGCCGCCGCGGCGCCAGGCGCAGGGCGAGCCAGGAGCAGGCGAAGCGATCGGAGCGGCGCCCGTCGGGGGTCGCCTGGGTCGCGAGGGTGGCGGCGGCGACCGGCGCCACCACGAGCCGCAGCGGCCAGTCGAGCAGCCCGAGGAGGAAGCCGGCCACCGAGAAGGCCGCGAGCGCTGAGGCGCCGGCCAGGAGCGCTCCCGCCCCTCCGCCCGCCCGCAGCCCCGCCAGGGCGGCGGCAAGCGCGATCGCCGCCGCCACCGCCGCCGAGCCCATCGCCAGCACGGCGACCAGCGCGGCGCTCGCGTAGGCGAGCCAGCGCAGCGGCACCCCGCCGGGGACCGGCAGCGAGTGGCCCTCCAGCTGGTAGATCCTGCGCTCGGGGCGGAAGATCCGCTGGTAGGAGCGGATCGGCTGGGGAGCCTGGCTCAAGGGAGCACCTGGTTTCCGATCGCCCGGGCCGCGTCTGCGACCTGATCGGGGCTGAAGACGAGCCAGCCGACCAGGATCGCCGCGAGGAAGTAGACCGCGAGGTCGGTGAAGCGCCGGTTCAGGAGGAAGACGAGACCGACCACGGCCACGATGCCGCCGTAGACCTCGCCCGCGTAGCGGCGAAGGACCGAGCCGAGATTGCGGCCGACGTCGTTGCCGGCGGCGAGCGCCTCGGGAGGCGGGGTCAGCGCCAGGACCGCCACCGCGGCGAGCACGGTGACCAGCAAGACGAGGGGAAGCCCGAGCCGCCTCACGAGAGCGCCCCCTGCACGCCGGCCACGTACCAGCGCTCGCCCCGGACCAGCTCCAGGCGGTAGGCGAGCGGATAGGTCGCCCCGCTGCGGGGATCTTCGGCCCGCACCCCCGCCTCGACCAGGCGGCTTCGTCCTTCGCCGGAGCCGATCTGGCCGACCGAGGTCGTGGAGAGGAGGCGGAGGGCTCCCCCGAGCGGCGCCACCTCGCGACCCGGGGCCATGAGGTAGGCAAGCTCGCCGGGAGAGGCGCTCTTGAGATAGGCCGTGACGAAGCGCCGCGAGATCGCCGCGATAGCCCCCGCCTCGGGTCCCGCGAGCGGCCGGGGCCTCTCGGCCGCGACCCTGGCCCTCCCCGGCGCCGCGACGATCCAGGGCGCACCCGCGACCGCCACCCCGCCCGCGCTCGCGCGGGCGGTCGGGACGGCCAAATACAGGGTGCGCGAGTCGCGCAGCTCGCAGGCGACGGTGAGGATGTCCCGCCCGCCGCCAAGTCTTCTCACCGAGGCGACCTCGGCCTGCTCGACGCCCCCGCCGGCCCCCGGTATCCCTCCGTGCCCGAGCCGGGCGCCTTCGGCCAGGTAGGAGGAGAGCGCCGAGGCGCTCGGGTCGGTGAGGTAGGCGCGGGCGAAGCGGATCGCAAGCGCCTCCTCGGCTTGCAAGATCCCGCTCTCGCGGGGATGCGCGGGAGCTTCGGCCTGGGGTCCGGCCGCCATCGCAAGGACGCCGCGCACCAGCAGCAGGCCGATCAGCGCCCAAAGCGCGACCCGCCCCGCCCCGCGCAGTGCGGAGCCCACGGTGCGGGCGCCGACTGCGCTTCTGTTACCTACCTCGCTATTCACCTTACATACGCCTCCTCTTGCACCGCCTTACTGTTCGGCGGCGCTGTTTTGGTTGACGCGTAAGGTGTACTGCGGTCAGGTGTGTGGGTCTACAAACGTACTTAAGTACGTTTGTACGTTCGCCGGCTCACACCTCGATGGCGCGGGTGATCTGCTCCACGACCCACCAGATGCTCCAGTCGGTCATCTCATAGATCGCGAGCTTCCCCTCGCGGCGGCGGCCGAGCACGCCGGCTCGGTGGAGTACCACGAGGTGGTGAGAGACGGTCTGGTGGGGCAGGTCGCTGCGCTCGGCGAGCTCGGTGACCGAGCCCTCGGCCTCGTTCAGCGCCTCCAGCAAGGCGATCCTGACCGGGTCTGATATGACCCGCAGGCGCGAAGCCGCCGACTCGATCGTCTCCCGGGTCATCCTCTCTCGACGCCTGACCGCTCCACCCGATGGGCTCATCACCGCCCCCTGCGGTGTGTTTCTGACAGTGGGTTTATCCGGGCGGCGCGAGAGCGCCCCGCCGATTTCCCCCACGCTCACAGCCCGAACTCTTCGCCCACCTGGGCGCCGCTCGCCGGGCGGGCGGGGGTCGGCGCCGGGGCGGTTTCTACGGTGGCCGGCGGTTCGGTGCTGGGAGGCGGAGCGGGCGGGCCGCCCGCTTCGGCGGAGCCCCCCTCGATCCCGGGCTCTTCGGCGACAGGCGGTACCGGCGGGGTGCGCTCGACCAGGGGATGCGGGGCCGGCCGGTGTCGCGGACGGCGGGTCCCCGGCGGCTTTCGTCCGGCCGAGGCGCGGCGGGCGGCCTGCGCCCGGGCGCCGTGCGGCGAGGCGATCACGACCGGGTCGCGATCGGCGCCATGTGCGGGAGCGGCGGCCCGCTCCCGCCCAGGCGGCCCCGACTCCCCGCGCCAGGGCGGCGGCGGCCCCACTCCGCTCACCGCCAACCCGCAGAGCGCGGCGGCGAGCCCCGCCCCGCAGGCGCCGGCGATACGACCAGCCCGACCCGAGGCCGGCGCGCCGCTCGGCTCGGCGAGGGAGACGAGGCGCCGCATGTCTTCGGCGAGGAGCCGGATCCAGCCCGAGCCGTGCGCTTCGGCGCTCGCCCAGGCGGCCAGGCCGAGCGGGGCCGGGCTCAGAAGGCTGAGATCGTCTCCGACGAGCGCCCGCAGACGCTCCAGGGACGCCTGGTGGCGGTGCTCGGCGGCCGAGTTGTGCCAGCCGAGTCGCCTCCCCGCCTCGCGCACCGAGCGCCCCTCGAAGTAGACGAGGGAGATCAGCCGCCCGTCCTTGGCGCCAAGGCGGCCGATCGCCCTGCGCAACCGGCGCTGGCGCTCGTCGCCGAGGAGCTCGCCCTCGGGTGTCGGTCCCTGCTCGTGGCGCACGGCGCGACGGTAGGCGCAGGTGACCAGCCAGCCGACCGGATTCTCCTCGGGCTCGTGGTCCCCCAGCCAGCTCGCGTACTCGCCGGAGGCCTGCGCGAGCAGGTCGAGCAGGTTGCGATCGATCCAGGCCGCCGGGAACCCCTTCGCCCGCAGCATCGCGCGAAACGCCCGCTCTGCCTCGCGCAGCTGTGGCCCGGTGACCGCCTCGCGGCGCTGCTGCTGATCGATCAGGTCAGGACCAGGAGGCGCACCTTCCTCGGCGCCGCGGGAGAGGCCGCACTGTGAACCCATATCCCTCACACACTGAAAATGGGGCGCAGAAGACGAGTGCCCCGAGAAATTCGACCTGGACTATGCGGACGGATGTTCAGGGGGCGAATCATGGCCTCACCGGCCTTAAGGGGGTGTGGGGAACGGAACTCACCACAGCGCCACCCGACGTCGAAGCCGGCCTGGTCGCTCGACGGATGTACGGGTGGCGTTTTTAGAAACCCTTGAGCGACACGGGGTTTTCTTAATACGCGAAATAGCCAGATCGTCGGAACGCCCACTCTCACCGACAGCTCCGCGTCACCTCATATGCGGATCTCACGGTGAGAGGGAGGACAGCCCAGGCGCCGTCCTCGAGCCCGATCGGCAGGGAATCAACAAGGAGGGACTGATATGTCCTCGCGATCACGGATGCCGTCTGCTCGGGCGGCACAGATAGCCCTATGCCTGATGCTCGCCTGCATGGCCGTCGCGGTGCTCTGCACCGCCACCGCCAAGGCCGGCTACTACCGGATGGTGCTGTGCGCCGCCGACAACGGCGCGAACAGCCCCCAGACGGCGACCAACACCGCATCGGCGCAGAACCCGAACGGGATCTTCACCTTTGAGAACCATTGCGGCCCCTCGCCCTTCCCCGCCGGGAACAACGGCTTCCTGCGGATCGCGGAGAACCAGGGCGGCGGCAACGCCGGCTACATGGCCTACGGCAGCATGTCCTGGACCGTACCCGGCTGGGTCGACCTGGTCGGCGGCGGCGGCTACACCCGCGAGCCGAACGCCTTCAACGAAGGCTGGCGGGGGCGGTTCTGGCTCGAGGGCTGGGACGGAGGCACCAACAACGTCCTCATGCAGGGCTCCGGCGTGGAGAACAACACCTGCTACGGCGTCTGCTGGGCGACCACCCCGGTCTTCGCGTCGCATCTGTGGCCTTTCCCCGGCTTCGGCAAGTACCGGCGGTTCGTCTTCGAGATGACCTGCTTCCGCCAGGCCGGCTGCGACAGGACCAACTTCAACGCCGTGGACGCCAACTCCCTGGTCCTGATCCTGAACGACACCGACAACGCGCACGTCCACCTGACCAACACCGACTCGGGCATCCTCTCGGGAAGCTGGGTCAAAGGCGCCCAGGAATTCACCTGGGATCTCTCTGACATCGGCTCGGGGCTGCGCTTCGAGCGGGTGCGGATCGACGGCGGCACCTACTACCCGATCGACTACGACGCACAGTGCAACCTCGGCGCCAACGCCGGCGTCGGAGAGTTCGCGCGTGACTTCCAGCCCTGCCCGACGGGATCCTGGCACCACAACTTCATCCTCGGGACCTCGAAGCTCACCGACGGCGCCCACACGATCGCCGTCTGCGCCCAGGACTACGGCCAGTGGGTGGGCCTGAACGGCACCGGCGGGGGGAGCTGCGACGAGCGTCAGGTGAAGATCGACAACACCCCGCCCGCAGCGCCCGCGGGCCTCTCGATCCTGACCGCGAACCCGCAGCGCTACTCGCAGAGCTTCGGGGCACAGTGGACGCTTCCCCCGGACTCCGGCTCGCCGGTCACCAAGGTCCACTACGAGATCGTCGACGCGGCCGGCCGTGTCGTCGTCGGCGAGCACATCGCGAACGGCGCCAACCCGACGAAGATCGAAGCGATCACCGGGCCGAAGGCCCCGGGCGACTACCGGCTGCGGGTCTGGCTCGAGGATCAGGTCGGCTTCACCGGCCCGGTCGCCTCGGTGCCGATCCCCCACGACACGACGCCCCCGGCGGCGCCGCAGGAGCTTTCGGTGACGAGCCCCACCACCTCACGCTCAGACCAGGGCTTCGACGTGCGCTGGCACAACGTCACCGATGCCGGCGCCCCCATCGACGCCCTCCACTACCAGGTGCTCGACAGCTCCGGCGGGATCGCCGTCGCCACCCAGGACCTCGCCGGGGAGAACCCGCAGGCGCTTTTGGACCTCGACGCGCCGAGGAGGGGCGGCGAGTACACGCTGAGGCTCTGGCTCTCTGACGCGGAGGGCAATGTCGGCGCTCCGGCCCAGGTACCGCTCTCCTATGACTGCACCCGCTCGGAGGCATCCGGCGGGGAGAGCCTCAGCGCCGGCATCGGGGGAAAGCTCGATCCGGTCCAGACCGTCCACCAGGGTCAGGGCTCGATCGCCGGTGGCTCGCTCCGCGGCGCCGGCGGCTCGGTCGAGGGGGCGGCGGTCTGCATGTTCTCCCGAGTCACGACCGACGGCGGAGCGGAGTTCCTCGGCACCGCGATCACGAGCGCTGACGGCGGCTACAAGTTCCCCATAGCGCCCGGTCCCTCGCGGGAGATCATCGCCCGCTACCGCGACGGCCACCGTGAGATCGAAAGCCAGGCGACGGTCCTGACCCGGATCGAACCGACGCTTCGGCTCCGCAAGAAGGTCGTCCGCAACAAGCACAAGGCGATCTTCTACGGCGCGATCCCCGGCCCCCACAACGACAACGTCGTCGTCGTCCTGCAGGTAAAAAGCGGGAAGGGCTGGCGTGCCTTCCGCCGCTACCGGACCCGGAACGGCGGACACTACGAAGTCGGCTATCGCTTCACCCAGACCCCCAACCCGAGCACCTACATCATGCGCGCCCAGGTGCGAAGGACGGTGGGGCTCCCCTACGAGCCCGGCAACTCGCGCGAAGTGATGCTGCGGGTGAAGCCCTAGACGGAGCTCGACGGGGGCCTTCCGGCGGGGCGGGCACTTGCTCGCCCCGCCGGTGCTCCCCGGGGCTGGAGGTTCTTGAGATGGAGCCGGCGACGAAACGCAGAGGGCATGTGACAGAGCAGGAGCTGCGCCGGGCAGAAGAGGGCCTGATGCGGCTACTGCACGCCAAGCGCTTTCCGAGGGAATGGGTCGAGCGCCATGCCCCCGAAGCGATGGCGCAGGCGCGGGTCGACTTCGCCGCCCGGCTCGCCGCCGGACGCGAGGACGAAACCGTGAACCTGCTGGTGGTGATCGGCTACCGCCGGGCGCTCAAGATCCTTGACGCCCAGCGCAGCCGGCCGGCCACGACCTCGCTTGAGAGCGCGACAGAGATCGCGGACGATTCGAGACCGACCCCCGAGGAGGAGGCGATCGACCACGACCGCCAGGAGCGGGTCGTCAAAGCGATGGGCTATCTGCCCGAGCGCGAGCGGAAGCTGCTCTCGCTCGTCTACTTCGAGGGCCTGAGCATCCGGGAGGCGGGGCGCCGGCTCGGCTGGGGGAAGTCGGCTGTCGACCGCCACCACCAGGCCGCGCTGGAGCGACTGCACGCGATGCTCGAACGCAGCCTGCTGGCGCCCGAGATCGCAATCCCGGCCTTTGTCGCGAGCCGGCGGCACTCTCTGCCGCGATGGGCGCTGCAGTGGGTGCAGGGCGCCGTGGAAACGGTGCGCGATGCGACGTTCCTCGGGGGCGCCCGGGTCGGCCCGCTGGCGGAGACCGGCAACGCCGCCGCCCTCGGCGGCGGCGGCCGCGCGGCGGCGGGCCTCTGCGGCGCAGCTGTGGTCGTCTGCCTCGCCGGGGCGGTCAGCGGGATCGACGGCCCAGGGATCGGCCTCGGCGCGGCGCCGCAACCCCGGCGCCACGAGGCGGCCCGGGAGGCCGACAGGCCGCTCGAGCCTCGGGCCGCTGCACCTGCCGTTCAGATCCCGACGGCGCCGAGCCCTGGCACGGAAGGTCGGAGAGCCGAGGCGAGGAGACCTCAACACTCCGAACCTCCCGGGACCACCCCTACGCGGACCCGGCCGTCAACCCAGAGCGCCACCCGTACGGCGACCCCGAAGCAGACGGTCGACGAGTTCGGTGTCGAGAGCGGAGAAGCCGAAGAATCCTCCTCAGCCCCGGCAGGCGAAGAAGCAACTCAAGCGAGGCCGCTCACCGCACCCTCCTCGGCGGCGAGGCCGGGTGCAGCATCCCCAGAGCGGTCATCGTCCGGTGCCCAGAGCGGCTCGGAGTTCGGGCTGTAGGGCGGGGGTTTTTGGCGGAGCAAGATCGCTCAGACGCCCAATCCCTAAACCTAGGCGGTACCCCGATGCTCATCATCATCTCGTGAGCGCCCTCGCCTTTCGACGGAGTAAAGGACGACCATCACGATCACAAGCACCGCAAAAGTGGCGGCACTTCCCCAATCTCCTTGAGCAATCGCGTACACCGTTCCGGCAACGCACACAGGCGCGAGCCCCAAAAAGATTTTCACCGATAAAGGCACTGGCTAAAGACTACATCTAACAGAACCCCGCCGCGCTCGCCAGACCGAGAGCGACCGCAATGAGCCCGAAACGCGCGGAGAGCTTAGTGGCATAAGGGGCGACCTTTGCGCCGTATTCTGCCGCTCTGTAGCCATACCAGGCCGCAGTCGCACTAGATAGTTTGCTTCCACTGTCACACGAGGTCGCATCGTTGACTTCCTTCATCATCGCCTGCGCCATATTCACCGTTTCTTCCGCATCTTCCAACCAAGGGATATGGGGGACACCCTCGTAGAAATCGCTGGCGCTGGCCCGTTCTCTTGCCCGTTCCTTTGCCTTGCGGATTTTGGTCCGCAACCTATGGACAAGCTTATGCACGTGGGCTTCGTTTCTTCTTTGCTTTGCTCGGCAATCGCCCGCATTTGCATGGCGTTGATCCCCCTTCTTACAGGAGGCCCCATTGATGTCGAAATTGTTGATTGGGTCTTGGTTGGCGTAATCATAAGAGTTGTCCGAGCCGCCAGGTACGGGATCAGGGGTAAGGAAGCGTCCAAGCGATGGGACATAGCTCCTTGCCCCCATCTGGATCACGCCGGAGGGAAGTTCGGTCCGGCGCTGTTGGCCTCCCAACCAACCGAAGCGACCAGCGCTGCCTCCAGTGGGGTTTCCGAACTCGTCGAAGCTGAACGCAGCTTTGAGTTCAGTTGCGGTCGGGCTCAGTGCAGCCGTAGCAGACACATCTCCGTGTAGGTTCGTCAGCTGCAGCTGAACTTCTTTGCCGCTTTCCTGCAGCGCCGCGAGTTCCCCGCCGATCCCGACGATGCTGCGCGTCCAGGTCGTTCCTCGTTCCGTCCATGCCGGCGAATCGCCGGCAGAGGCGTAATGGAAGATTTCGGTTCCGGCAAGTCCCCCGGCCTGAAGCCGCTGACGCTGCCGAAGCGAGGCATCGAGCTGGTAGGTGTTGGTGACGCCGTTCTGCGACTGGCTGGCCACCATGTCGGTGCTGAAATAGGTGGTACTGAGAGCTTTGCCGCCCGCGAACGCTGCCGGCAGATTCGTGATCCTGCCGAAGTCGTCGTAGGTGATTCCTTCGCCGAGGAGTCGATCGGCGCTGTCGTAGCTGTATTTCTGCGTCGTCCCGCCCGAGGTCGAGCACACCCCGCCCAGCCCCTGCGTGGTCCTCATTTCTTCCCGGTTCGAGTCTTTGTCGTATTTGTAGGAGCGGGTGGTGCAGGTTCCGCCGCTGGGCGTTTCGCGCGCCGTGATCAGACGCCCGAGCTTGTCGTAGGCGTATTCGTCTTTGCCGAGCGTGCCGCTTTCGGCCACGATCTGACCGTTGATCGTGCGTTCGACGGCGAAGTTGAGCCAGTTGCAGCCTGCGCCGCAGTTGCTTGCCTTCACATAGGAGAGGCCCGTGGAGGCGCCGCTCTCATCGAAGGTGGTTTCCGCCGTCAGCCCATCAGGGAGACCGCGTTTGACCATGTTGCCGTCGGCGTCGTAGCTGGCGGTGAAGATCCCTGCCGCGGAGTCTTCGAGTTCGGTGAGCAGGCCCGTCACCGAGTCGTAGCGGTAGGTCTGGGTTCCTTTGCCGTCGTTGACGGTCGCCGGCCGGCCCAGGTAGTCGTAGGTGGTGGTCGCTTCGTTGTTGTCGGCGTCTTTGTAGAGGATGGGACGGCCGAGTTTGTCGTAGGTCGTGAAGGTGCTCTGCCGGTCACAGGTCGGTTCGCTTTCGGGGCAGACGAACCGCTGGGCGATCGGCAGACCGGTGCTAGCGCCGTATTCGGTGAGGACCTTGGGCACGGCGACTCCGCCGCCGGTGATCTGCGAGGTCAGCTGCCGGCCGGCAGCGTCATAGATTGAGACGCTTTTCCGCGTGCTTCCGCCCGGAGTGGCTTCGGTGACTTCCAGCGGTTGTCCGAGCTGGTTGTAGGAGGTGAAGTTGCGGATCGGCAGCTGGGGCTGGCCTGAGGTGCCGGGCTGCGCCGCCGGTTCGATCTTGCAGGGCAGACCGGCGAAGGTGTTGCTTTCGCATTTGGCGAGTTCACCTTTGCCGGTGTAGGCTTCCTTCTTGTAGTAGGTGGTCTTGGTGGTCCCCGCCCCGCCGCCGCTCGCGGCTTCTTTGGGCTGGCGCATCTCGGTGGGAAGTCCGGTCGTGGAGTCGTAGACGGTGACGGACTTCGTTTCTTCCGATCCTTCGGGGTCGGCGACCATTTCGGTCTGCTTGCGCAGGGTCCAGTTGTAGACGTACTGCGTCGAGCGTTTGTCGACGACGGTGCCGTTGGAGAGCAGAGCGCCCGTCGTTTCGCTGGTCGGCACGTGGGGCTTGGTTTCACCGGGCGAAGGCGTCGTGGTGCCGTTTAGGTATTTGAAATTGGCGTCGTATTGGATCGACCGGTCGAGCCTGGCTTGCGTCGCGGTGCCGGATTCAAGCCGCACCTGATGCATCGGGCCGATTTCTTCCTGCAGCTCGGTTCCGTCTTTGGAGTAGCGGAACTGGGTGTCCAGTTCCCGCGACTTAGCCATTCGCGCTTCCGGGGTGCTCTGGGCCATCGCGCGCAGGCGGTTCTGGGCGCCCAGTTCGCGGACCACGTTGCCGAAGCGGTCGGTCTCGGTCGTCGTGATCGAGGGGGCCGTGGTCCCCGCGCCTGAGGGGGTCGCGGTGTTCACCAGCTGGCCTTCGGCATCCATGTAGTAGACGGTCGCCCTGGTGTAGCTGGAGGGCGGGCTCGAGGGAACTTCGTTCGGCGGGAAGATCGCCGTCGCGTCGGTCGGCAGGTCCTGCTGGCCCCATTCGGCGACCTTCGCCCCGCTCATGTCATAGGGAGCACCGGAGCCCGAGACGGGAACCTCGTAGGCGACCGTCGTCTGTGCCGTCGGGTTGCTTTCGACCAGGGTGGAGCGGCTGACCGCGGTGAGCCTGCCGACGGCCGTTCCTCCCGGCAGGGTGCCGTAGCTCATGGACCACGGTTCCTGCCCCGGTGGCGTCAGGGTCGCGATCTGGCCGGTGGAGTTGTAGGTGTAGGTCTCTTTGAGGGCCGGGGAGATCCGCGGATCCCACTCAGCGGAGAGGCGGCCGTTCGAGTCGTAGCCGTATTCGGCGACGGTCCAGGAGCCTTCGCCCGGCCCGTAGAAGGTGATCGAGAGAAGGCGGGTCGGACCGTTGTAGAAAGGAGGCCCATAGTTGAAGGTGATGAGCCGACAACCGGCAACTTCCGAAGAACCTTCATCCGGGCAGCTGATCCCCGGCGCCGCGGGGGCGATGAGCTTCTTCAGGCGCCGGCTGGAGCCGACGACTTCGTAGATCATCCGCGACTTGTTTCCTTCTCCTCCCGTCATAGCCACGGAGATCGGCAGGTATTCGTTGCCCGATCCGTTGTTGGAGAAGACGGTGCGGTTGCCTTCAGGGTCGGTGAAGGCGATTTCGCTGGCGTTGAGCCGGTAGAGGACGTAGCCGCTCATTTCCGGCGGGGTGATGAACGCCCCGCCTTCTTCTTCGAAGGAAAGGATCCCCCCTTCGAGGTCGTTGAGCTCGGCCCATTTGAACGTCGTCGATCCTTCTTCTTCGACCACGGTTTCTTCCTTCAGCACCAGCTTGCTCCAGGAGGATCCGCCAGCTTCTTCGACCGGGGAGGCCGGTTTCCAACCCGGGCCGAGAACTCCTTCCACTCCCGCTTCCCGTGAGCTGAACGAGCGCGAGAATTCAAGGGACGAGTTGAACGCCGCGATCGAAAGGTCGGTGCGGGAGATGGTGAAATTGCCGGTCATCAGGTCGAGCGAACCGGGTCCCACACCGGTGACGGCGTCTTTCGGCCCGCCGAAGTGCCTATTGATTTCCGCCGAGACCGCCTTGGTGTAGCCGCCGGCGCCGGGGTCGCCGGAGAGAACGGCGCGGATCTGCAGCTTTTTTTCGCGGAGCCCTTCGGTGAGGGACGTGGCGTCCCAGTAGAGGGGTCGGCTTTCCCGTTCTTCGACTTTCGGCACCGAGTACGGCCAGGTGACGGGCTGGTTGTTCTGGTCGATCACCTGGGAGCCGAGGATGTCCTTCCAGCCCTGGTCGGTCTTGTACTGGAAGGTCACCCCCGTCACTCCCGAGTGTTCCCAGGCCGAAGTCAAGAGGAAGCGCTTGGCGGTCTTGGTGCCGTCGGTCGGCGCGGTGATCTTGCTGTCGGCGCTCGCCGGCAGCGTGTACTGGACAGAGAGGTAGGGCTTATTGCCCACAGCGGCCGTGCTCGATTCGAATTCGGCCCGCCGTTCGATGCAGCAGACGCGATTGGTCTCGTCCAGCAGCTTCAGGAGGACCCCGTTGTTCGGGGTGGTTCCGTCGAGCCAGCGCTGGACCATCCAGGTGAGGGATGGGCTGGTGAAGGTCCACGGTCCGGGCTGGCTGCCTCCGCGCGCGGAGGTGGTGAGGCTCGCTATCGAGGTGGAGTTGAAATCCCCTCCCGGAGTGGTCCAGTTCTTGGCGTTGCCGCCCGCTTCGATCCAGTCAACCGCCGAGGTCCAGCTCCTGGTGACTTCGTAGAGGTTGACCCCGGTCGTATTTTTTGCTTCCACGGCCGAGTTCAACCCGATCGTGGCTGAGGTCAGGAAGGCATCGGCGGGGATCGAGGAGAGATTGAAGCGAAGAAGGTCCCGGGAGAACTGGTCTGACCCGCTGGAGACGTAGTTGGCTTTCGTGTCGAGATGCGGATAGCCGGTCGTCCCGCACATCTGGTTCGTGAAGCCGTTGGCAATCACGCAGTCCAGTTCGGGTGCGGAGACGAGCGTGGTCGGGTCGATCGTGACCGGCCAGTCTCGATCGGGATCTTCGAGCCAATGCGGATCGACTTCGAGTTCGAGGGTCCAGCTGCCATCGGCGTCCGGCGTCAAGGCATAGGTGGCAGCATCGGCAGGAGCCACAGCTTCGGCGTTGTCAAACATCACGGGTGCCGGCATCGCGGCCACGGGGGCGCCATCCGCGCTCATGAACCGCAGCGATCCGTCGTCCGCGAGAGTCGGAGTGACGCCGGCGGATGCGTCGAGCTTGAAGTGGTAGGTCTCGGGCGCGGAGGCATCAGCGAGGACGATGTTCTCCTTGAGGCCGTTGGGAAGCCCTGCGTATTGGAATTCCGCGGCACCGCCGGCGGCTTCGTAGCTGGCGACGCCCTGGTCCACTTCGGCGGCAGCGACACCTATTCCGGTCGGCATCTGGGAGACCCACTCACCGTCCACCGTGAGCTTCGCCGGGGCCTGATCCAGGTCTTCGGGAAGCTGTACGTCGAAGGCGTTGTCGCCGTTGCTCACCGTGCCGTTGGTCGATTGATGCAGTTCCTGTTCGATCGGCAGCCAGTCGCCTTCGGTATCGCGATAGTTGACGGGCGTCTGGTAGAGGCGCGTTTCGAGCTGGCCGTCCGAGAGCCTGAAGGTGCGTGAAGTAGCCGTTCTCTCGTCTACAACTTCGGCAACCACGGTGGGCTCGGAGCCGGCGGCGAGAGCAGTCGAAGATCCGGATGAGGCGTTTTCCGAATCAGAGGCCAAAGCCATGCCGCCAAAGACCACGAGCACCAGGAATACAGCGGCGCACAGGCCGACCGTGAGGTTCCGCATCGTTGGATTTTCCGACCCGCCTGCTTGCTTCCCGGACACACTGGCCCCCTGTCTCGCTGATTTCAAATCCAGGGGGTATCTGTCGGGAACCCGCCTGGTGTTCGGCGGGAACCCTATACACAGATCGCTGTTGACTAGGTACCCAAAATTCACTTTGTAATAAGAACCGACGCGTACATGACAGCCGGAGGGCCAGATGTCTACGAAAAAACACTGCAGGAGTTGCTCTCCCACAGGGGAAGACACCTACCCATGAGCCGTAACAGAACTGGACGTTGTGGCTAACGCGGTGAAGTCGGGGGCTGCTGATGCCCTGCAGCCTCGACAATCACACCTATTTCCTCGAGGAAGGGCTCGTCAATCCACTTGACAAGTGGCTCGGCTATGGAATCTAAGACGCCTGAGATTGACTTAAGCGCAGCTGCGTCGATGTCGGCTTGGGTGAGATGCCCGTTCAGGCCATAACGCCTGACTCTCCTCTCACCTTCCGAAGCGTCACTGGGAACCTCGACGAGCACCCTCTGCCGGTGCAGCTCCCTGAAGTGGTAGCTGATGCTCTCCAAGCTGAAACCGCGGCCGAGCACCGACTTGGCCAGCTCGGCGGGAGACCTCGGGGCACCTGCACAGCCGAGCAGGATGCGCCGCTGGAGGGGATGCCAAAGTATCCGCTCGACGTCGAGTTCTCTCTTCACTTGGCCTGACAAGGGTCGTTGAAGCCCCGGTGCTCGGGAAACGCAAGCTCGGTCGACGACAAGACGTAGAGCGTCTGCAACGCCCCGCGGACCGGCCGCTGTCGCACCTTCTTCACGACACCGCACTCGGCGAGGCTCCGCATCTGGTAGGAAGCGAGCGACACGCCGAACTGCTCGTCGAAGTGGAGATCGAGATCACGCGGCGCCAACGGCACGTCTACCCATTTCATGGCTTCGATGATGGCTACCTTGGCCGGGTGGATTAAGCGGGGGAGAAGCGCTCCCCAGTTGAAGGAGTTTTCAGTCATGCCGAGAGCCTCGTATCTGGGGTTGTATGAGTCTGGAGGATCCATTGCTCACGCTGAGAGTCTTCGTCGCCGGGGCCCAGACGTTCTGCCCAACCCGGAGAAACGTGATGTGCCAAAAGCGCTCGCGAGTCTCTTGAGCTCCTCAACGGAGGGGTTCGCATCCTGGTGCCCTCTTCCAGCACCCTCACAAGTTCGATCGACACCCCGGCGGCGTCCACATGCTCAACAGGAGTAAAGCCGCAATCTCCCTGAGCCATTAGGGCTTGAGCCTCATCGGGGAGGGTCTCCATCCACAACGTCTACGAACTGATTGCTCCATCACCCATTGGATGGCGACTCGGGGTGCTGGTAGGACCTACCCGGCCCCGGGGATTCCGACGTCGAGCCCAGAGACCCCCTGCCGAATAGGCGACGAAGCTCTGGAGCTTCCATCCCCAGGAGGCGCTCGGCCTCGCGAGCGAACATCTCTCTCTCCTCGGCCGACGGATCTTCTTCGAGCGACTTCGGAAGCCCAACCAGGTCTCCGATCTCAGGATCGCCTCGCCTCCTTTCCTGCAATCGGTTGTGGATATAGCCGGAACCGCAGCGGACATATCCGAGCAGCTTGACGAACAGGGCTTTCAGCTCAGGATCACTGGTCAAGGCAACACTCATCTCCCAGGGTGCATCCGAGGCCAACGTTCCTTTAGGAACCGAGTCGATCATCCGCTGGTTGATTCGGTCCCATAGTTCGCGTTCTTCCTCTCTGCGTGACTTGTCCGGTTGATCCCCTCGTATCGTGTTTTCCTTCCCGCTCATCCCTTTCTCTTCGCCTCCTCCCGGTCGATTGGGACGACCCTCAGTCCCTTCATCTGACCTTGCCGAGCGCCTCTTGCCCTAGACCCCGATAGCGGACCCACGACCTGGCCGAGCGCTGGGGATGGGCGCGATCTACCCATCCCCACGCTCCCGCTCGGATTCGCCACCATTCCCAGGCGAAGATTTTTCGGCCTCGCTGACCAAAGTGGAGAGGGGCATCCCGGCTGCTTTCGCGATCATCCGGAGGCCGCCCCACCACTCATCCAGTTCGCCGCGTTCGACCTGCTCCAATTCCGTCGGCGTCATTTCGGCTTTCGCCGCGAGCTCGTCCCGGTCCATTCCCTCCCGCTCACGGATCAAGGTCACGGCCTGGCCCAGCCCCTTGAAGGCAGCCGCCTCCTCATCGTCGCGCGGTGGCTCCCGCCGCTGCTGCGGGGTCAATTGCAGACACTTTCCTGGGGGGCGAGCCAATAGAACTTCTCGTTCGACGCCCCGTTTGGGACGGTGCCTTCCAGCCGCAGGACACCGGCTTTCAACAGGGTGCCACAGTGATAGTCAAGTAGGGCGACGGTGAATTCGGGATCATCAATCCGCTTCGACATTTGAGTTGCCGAAAGCGGGCGCTGTTCAAGCCACAAGAGTTCGATGATTGTGACCTTCGTAGGGTGGACGATGAGGGGGGCGACGGCTTGCCAGCAGAAGTCGTCGCCCCCTTGCGTCTTCATCGTCCTGCTCCCGGCAGGCGGTGGGGGTGATCTGGGGTGCTGTTGGAGGAAGTGGGCACTGTTTTGACCTTGCCGGGGACGGGACGAGGCGGCTCAGGCTGCTTCCGAAGGATCGGGCTGGCCTGCCTTCCGCTCTAGAGATTGTCGAAGGGGGACTTCGCTAAATCAAATACATTTAGTGCAAATAAATAGATCTCAGGATCCTGCCCGATACGGTGTTATCGCAGGGGCGCATCGAACGCCGCAAGCAAAAAACCGGCAGGAAAGGTGGCGAGTTTCTTGATCCGGTCTCGCCGCTCCTCAAGATCTCGTCCGATCCCCGCAAGATCCTCTCGGAAGCTCTGGAGGGCTCGGGCGATCTGCTCGCGCCCAGCGGCATCAACGAGCAGAGGGCTCATGGTCATATGCCGATCCGTCCGGTTGTTGAACGTGCCGGCTTCAACGGCGCGGATGGAGGTCGCCGCAAACTCCTTGAAGGTGCTCCACGACGGGCCCCGCCGGACAGACTGCGGAACCTTCCCATAGATGTCGGCTTCAGAGACGTTAGGCAGAGCAGCTCGAAATCGCGGAACGCTCGCTCCGTAGTAAGCGCCGCCGGTCTGCGAGTCGAGGCGCACGAGCCATCCTTGCGCCGCGAGTCGGTTACAGCGTCGAAGGTAGTAGCCACTCCTCGCGCCACCAAATGTTTCCTGCAATTGTTCAGGCGTCCTCGGTTCTCGGGTCAGCTGGTCGACGATGGCCAGATCAAGGCGATCGCGAAAGACCTTTCCGACCCGTTCTGGCCAAGGCAGCCGCTCTGTCCCCACCGCTTTCGGAAGGGGCTCGGGCTGTTGCTTGGCGGATCCGGGCGCAACCTCTCTGAAGGCTTCGAAGGCGGCCAGGTTGACGACGATCAACTGAGGCTCGTCATCGCTCGTCTCTAAGCGGATCCTGGCATCGGTCTGCTTCCGAAGCAGGGTGTTGAAGCAGCGCTCGACGGCAGCATATGCCTCGCACCAAGCCAGCTCATCCACGTCTACCGTCATAAAGGTTCGGATGAGATCAGCGCCCAGATCGGCTGACTCCTCCCGGAGCGCCTCCCCGACGCGACCGCCCATCTCTTCAAGCAACTGAATCGTGAACGCGTCGCGAATCGAGAACGGGAGGGTCCGCCAGGTATCGGTGTCGATTACGGCCAGTTCGGTCGAGCGAAAGAGCTTTTCCGGCCTCCCCCGGCCACTCTTCGCGGTCCTGACGTACCGAAGCCATCCGAATTCGATCAGTTTGAGGAAATGCCGGCGGACGCTGTCGTAGGAACTGCCTCCGACGGTCTCGTGGAACTGCCGCATCCCCATCTCGCGCATGTAGAGCTCGGTGACGATCGTTAGCCGCACCTGATCCATGTAGACGACCCCCAGGCGCTCCAAGTAGCTCTGGCCAGCATGGAGCAGCGTGGCCTCGCCGCCCGCTCGGGCTGAGGAGCCCAGGGGCGATTGCTCTGCATTGACTGAACGCACGAGTACCCACTACCTACCAGACGAGGCCTCAATGACGCCCCACGCCTAGGGACGGCCTGTCCAGCCCTTACGCCGAATTGGCCAACGGCTGCGAAACCCGTACTGCGGTCTTTACTCCTCCTATCCGCAAACAAATGGAAGGGGGTGAAAACATGAAGATCGGAACGATTGAGACGGCCGTCCCGGTGGTGTCGACCCACAAGAACGGCTGATCTAGAGCCAAAAAAGCGGGGTGCATCGCTTTGGCGATGGTTCGAGGCGAGGCCCCCGCTTATTCCAGATGATTTATTTGCGCTCTCTGTCGTAGAGCGCTTAGGCTGGCGCGGCGATGGAATCGGACCCAGCGTTGACGGCGTACGAGCCGTTCGCCGCGATCTACAACGACTTCAACCACGGCAACGACTACGAGAAGTGGCTAGGGATGGTGCTGCTGCCCGAGCTTCGGAGACACGGGCTGCCCGCCCGCGGCAAAGCCCTCGACGTTGGATGCGGGACCGGCCGAGCCTTTGGACCCCTGCTGCGGCGGGGCTGGGAGGTTGAGGGCTGCGACCTGTCACCGGCAATGCTCGCTATTGCGGCCACGGAGGGCAAAGGCGAAGTTCGCCTTTCTTCGGCCGATATGCGGGCCCTCCCGCATATCGGCAACTTCGATCTCGTCCTCTCGCTCAATGACTCGGTCAACTACCTGCTCGGCGATTCCGACCTCACCCTCGCGCTGTCGGCCATGCGAAGGAATCTCTCCGAGGATGGACTGGTCGTTTTCGACGTCAACTCCCGCTCGACCTACGCGAGCGGCTACTTCGGGAATCGGCGAGTCGAGCATGAGGGATCGGAATGGCTGTGGAGCGGGTGTGGGGAAGTCAGGCCAGCCATCTTCGAATCGGAGATAACCGGGGATCGGCTACCTGAGCCCATCCGTCACCTCGAGCGCTTTAGATCCGAAGGGGAGGTACGAAAGGCGATGCGCGAAGCTGGGCTATCTGTCCTAGCCGCATTGGGGATGCGCGAGGAGGGCGACAAAATATTGCTATCGGACCCCCTTGACGAACGCCGCGACTACAAGCTCGTCTTCGTCGGCGCCAAACAGAAGCGGCGCTCTTCGTAATTTCGGCTTATGCCCGGGCCGAGAGGTGGTGCCGTCGGAATGGTGGCTGAACTCCCCATCTGCCCCAAATTGTCTCTGCCCCCCACTCCGCCTTAGTCGGACGGATCAAGAGAAGCCCGCTTCTCGCAACGCGACGATTCAAGGTCGGTCCATGCTCAGATCACCCGGCCAGACGTTCTAGAGCTTTGCGATCCTCCTCGATCTGCTCCCTGAGCCGCTCATGGAAGCGCTCGTCGGTGTGAAGAGATGAGATGTGCCTGTGCACGGCTTCTCGGACTACCTCCGACGGCGAGACCCTGTTGACTCGCGCGATGCGGTCCAGATCGGCAAGCATCTCGTCGGGAAAGCGAACGCTGATCGCCTTCACAGCGACACCCCCAGCGCCGCCCGCCCCCAGGGCACTTCGTCGACGAGCGGCGTAACCTCGTAGAAGTGCTCGACCGCACCGCGGCGCGGCCGGGTCTCGATCAGCTCCACCGCCCCCTTCTCGGCGAGGACGCGGACGTGGTAGCCGACGTTCGAGATCTTCGGGTCGTCGGCGAGAAGCGTCAGTTCCTTCGGGCTCAACGTTCCCTCCACTTCGACGTAGAGCCTGAGCAGCTGCTTTCGCAGCGGGTGCTGGAGGATCGAGAGCAGCGCCCCTTCGGGGCCGGTCGGCTTCTGCTTGGCAGGCATCGGTCAGCCTCCCCTCGGGCTCGGCGCGATGATCCCGAAGCTGCCGCCGGCCGAGGGGCCTGGAGGTATCCACTCGATCCCGCGCAGCAACAGCTCCGCTCCCACTTCCAGTCCGCCGGCCAGCTTCATCAGCGTGTCGGAGCGGGGTAGCCGAGTCCCGCTCTCGATCATGCCGATCTCGGTGCGGTGCAGCGAGCAGCGCTTTCCGAGCTCTTCCTGCGAGTAGCCGGCGCGGCGCCGGGCCAGGAACACGTTGTGGCCGATCCGCTTCGCGACCTCCTCGTTTCTCCGTCGCCCGTCCATCATCGTTCCCAGAGGTCGTAGAAGCGGACGGCGGCCCTGGTGGGCCGGACGATCTCATCCTCGCCGGGGCGGTGCAGCAGGCCGCCGGCGGCGAGTTCGCGGACCGCCCGCTGGATCGCGTCGAACTCCGCAAACTCCCGCGTCCCGCCGCCGGTCATTTCCCGGACCAGCTCGTCCATCGTCAGGGTCGCCGGATGAAGCTCCAGGACCTGGCGAAGGATCGCCGCCTCCTGGTGATCGTCTTCGTCGTAGGTGGTAATGGCGCGCTCGTCCCTCGCGCCCTTATGGTGGTCCTGCATGGGAAGCCTGCCTTCCTGTGCCATGCCCCCGGCTGTTCCACCAGCGCGGGGGCGCTTTGCCGTATGTCGGCGGCGACCGTAGGTGGACCGGCGGTCCTATTTCAAGGGCCGAATCGACCTCTCTCGGCCCTCACGTTGCCCCAGGCGTTGCCCCAGGGGCAATTTTGCACCCCATTGTCTGCGTCGCCAAATAAACAAAAACCCTGCATTTGCAGGGCTTTCGTCCTATAGCGGGGGCAGGATTCGAACCTGCGACCTTCGGGTTATGAGCCCGACGAGCTACCTGGCTGCTCCACCCCGCGGCGGACTGTCGATGGTAGCAATCTGGGAGCCGTAGAGGGACAGGCGGAGGGTCAGCGCAAGTGGAGGACCGCCATCGTCTGGGCGGCCATTTCTCGCTCGCCCAGGGCGTTGGGGTGGACGATGACGGCGTTCGTTCCCTGGAGGACGGGCTCTACCCAGCGGACGCCGATCGGCTGGCAGGCGTCGTGGCCTTCGGAGACTGCGTTGAGGTTGACGTAGGTCGTGCCGGTGGCGGCAGCGGCGCGGCGGACGGCGTCATTGAGGGTGGCCTGGATGCCGCGGACGTAGGGGACGTCGCCGCTGGCGATCGGCATCTTCTCGAAGCAGCCGCCGGCCGCGGGCATGATCCAGGGGTAGCCGAGAATCGCGATCCTGGCTCGCGGGGCCTTGGCCCGGACCGCTTGCAGTGCCCTCACCAGCGAGGGGTAGGTCGTGTTCCTGATCGTGTCTTCGAAGGAGGATCCATAGCGGTCCTTGCAGGGGCTGCCCTGGCCGAGGCTCAAGACGCCGAGCGTGCCGCAGGAGAGGACGGTTTCGATGAAGACGTTGCTGTCGTTGCCGCCGATCGTCATCGTCACCAGCTGGGTGCCCCGACCCAGCGCGTCGAGCTGCGGCGGCACGCCCGAGTACTGGGATTCGAAGAAGTCGTTGGTGTCGGCCGCCCCGCAGGTGACGTCGGTCAGCTGCGCCCCGGTCCCGGCGGCAATCACGTGGGGATAGTTGAGGATCGAGCGCAGGCACTCGGGCGGCGCCGCGGGGTCGGGCGGCAGGACACCGGAGGCGGCGCTGTAGGAGTCGCCGAAGGCGACGTAGCGCAACGGAGAGACCGCCCCCTGCGCTGCCTGGGCCACCAGCGCCATGACGAGAACCGCGGCGACGGCCAGAGCGACCGATCGACGGGTGCGGGTCGAAGCTGAATCCACGTGCTGAACCTGCCCCGATCAGGCGCCCTCGAAACCTGCGAAAGCGCCCGCCGGGGGGAGCTCGGCGCCGTTATCGCTCCGTCTAGAGTGCGCGCATGACGGCTGGCGCGAAGCGGGTGGCGGTGATCGACGTGGGGACGAACTCGACGCGGTTGCTGGTCGCCGACGTGGACGGGGGGGTGGCGCCACTGGAGCGGCGGAGCACGGTGACCCGGCTGGGGCGGGGAGTTGACCTTTCGGGGCGGTTGGCGAGCGAGGCGATCGAGGATGTCTGCGCGGCGATCGGCGGCTATGTGGAGATCCTGCAGGAGCTCGGGGCCGAGACGGTCGAGGTAATTGCGACCAGCGCGGTGCGGGACGCCGACAACGGGAGCGCCTTCGTCGCCGAGCTGCGGGAGCGGTTCGCGCTCTCGGCCCGGGTTCTCGACGGCGAGGAGGAGGCGCGGCTCACCTACCTGGGCGCCACTTCGGAGGCGCTGCCGAGCGAGCCGACGCTGGTGGTCGACATCGGCGGCGGCTCGACCGAGTTGATCGTCGGCAGCGGCAGCGAGATCTCCTTCCACGACTCCCTCCAAGCCGGGGTCGTCCGTCACAGCGAGCGCTGCATCAACAGCGACCCACCCACCGCGGGCGAGCTGGAAGCCCTCGCCACCGACGTCCGCGGCCTGATCGCCGCCTCGATCGGCGAAGGGGTCGAGGCCCGCCGGGGGATCGCCGTCGCCGGCACCCCCACCTCTCTCGCCGCCGTGGTGATGGAGCTTGAGCCCTACGACCCGACTCGGGTCCACGGCCACGTCCTCGACCTGCCCTCGATCCAGGTGATCCTCTCGCGCCTCGCCTCCCTCCCGCTCGCCGAACGGGTCGAGGTCGCCGGCCTCCACCCCGACCGGGCGCCGACGATCGTCGCCGGCGTCGTCATCCTGGTCGAGGCGATGCGCGCCTTCGACCTTGAGCGGATCACCGTCTCCGAGCACGACATCCTCTACGGGACCGCCCTCGCCGCCGCTCAAAAGTCCTCGCCGTACTAACTGGACATCGTGTCTTGTCCAGAAAGGACAGAGCGGTCAGTGAAGATTAGGAAGTACGAGAACTAAGTATCTCTCGCTCCTCTATACTCGGTAAGTCGTCCAGGCCGCTGGTAGAAGTGAAGTACTGGTGGGTACATACTGGATGAACCGGGGACGAGGTGGGGCCGAGCTTCACCTTGCACTCGGGATACAGGGCTTAGGCGATTGCCGCATCATGGCGCCTCCCGCCGTCTGGGCCCACCAAATAAAGGTCCCTTGAAGACGTACCCCTGCCCGTCCTGAGGGACCACCGGAATCGGCCGTCAGAGATGACGGCCGATTCTATTTCTGGCTTGTCAAGCCAGATTCGACTTGCGGGGATAGGCGACCTCGGGGTCCGTGAGGACGTTGACCAAGGTCGGCCGGCCCGACGCGAAGGCGCGCTCCAGCGCCGGCTTCAGCTCGCCCGGCTCGCGGACCAGGATCCCGTCGCAGCCGAGCGATTCCACCAGCTCGTCGTAGCGGGTTTCCGGCCGCAGCTCGGCCGCCACTGAGTAGCCGTAGAGGAACTTCATCGGGTGGTGCTCGAGCCCCCAGATGCCGTTGTTGCCCATCACCCCGACAACGCCCAAACCGTGACGCGACATCGTGTCGAACTCCAGCCCCGCAAAGCCGAAGGCGCCGTCGCCCAGAAGCAGGCAGACCTGGCGGTCGGGGTGGGCGACCTTGGCGCCGATCGCCTGCCCCGGCCCAGCCCCCAGGCAGCCGAACGGCCCCGGGTCCATCCAGCAGCCCGGCTCGAAGGTTTCGATGAAGCGGC